>Ga0209517_10000989_pt1 | contig 45658 bp, 35 predicted proteins | sample PeaSoiMetSII2010_FD_187695 | JGI IMG/M metagenome (GOLD analysis project Ga0209517, IMG submission 187695) | Peat soil microbial communities from Weissenstadt, Germany - SII-2010 (SPAdes) (version 2) | ecosystem: Environmental > Terrestrial > Soil > Wetlands > Peat | place: Germany...
TCCCCCCCGCCGAGAGGTGCTTTGCTGGCGCCGGTGCTCTGGCCGGCGCGCTCGGCCACCGCGCGTTTCTTATACTCCTCCAGCATCGCCGCCGTGGCGGTGGCGCCGCAGCGACTCCCCCCCAAGTCCCGCACCCGCATCAGGCCGTCCAGGTCCCGGACCCCTCCTGCTGCCTTCACCTGCACCTTCGCCGATACGGCGGCGCGCATCAGCTTGAGGTCCGGCTCAGTAGCCCCCTTGTAACTGTATTTGCCATCAGGTCCCTTGACGAACCCATAGCCCGTCGAGGTCTTGACCCAATCGGCGCCGGCACGCTCGGCGATTTGGCAGAGCTTGCGTTTGAAATCCTCGGCGCTTAACCCGGCGCCCCCGTTGGCCAGGTAATCGTTTTCGAGAATGACCTTGACCTTCGCCCGGCGCTGGTGCGCCTCCTCGCATACCGCCCGGATGTCCTTCTCAACGTAATCCCAATCGCCACTAAGCGCCTTGCCGATGTTGATCACCATGTCGATTTCCACCGCCCCGCTTTTGCAGGCCAGCTCCGTTTCGTAGCGTTTAGTTTCCGTCGCGCTGCTGCCATGGGGAAAGCCGATGACTGCGCCGACCTTCACTCCGGTGCCCTTGAGAAGCTCAGCGGCGCGCTCCACGTAGTACGGCTTGATGCAAACCGAGGCTACCTGATAGCGGGCAGCGAGCCGGCAGCCGTCTTCCAACTCCTGGTCGGTCATCGTGGGATGCAGGAGCGAGTGGTCGATCATTTGAGCCAGTTCTTCGTAGGTGTATCGCATATATCGTAACTCTCACGTAGGCGGAAAGTCGCCGCTGTGTCTCGTGCGACACGCGCTTGCCGTATCGCCCTTCTCAGCAATGAATTTAGCATCGAGTCACATCGTCGGCCACCACACTGTTCAGCGCGTTTCTTATTCAATTCCAGCAAAAAACGGTGCTAGAACACTTCTGGCCACCTCGAGGGCCTGCTTCCGCGCCGGGAGCGTCTCGCCGAAGGTATCGTCCTCGACCTCGATGCACACCGGGCCGTCGTAGCCAATTTCATAGAGGGCGGCCATAAACGCCCCCCACTCAATGTTGCCAAACCCCGGGATGCGGGGCTGGTGCCATTGGTTGGGAACAGCAAAGACGCCCACTTCGTTGAGGCGCTCGGCTTGAATAGTCATGTCTTTGGCGTGCAGGTGGAAGAGCTTTTCTTTGAACTCGCGCAACGGGCTGATCGGGTCCATCTGCTGCAACACGAAATGCGAGGGGTCGTAATTCAGGCCGAAGCTCTTCGAGGGGATGTCGCTGAACATGCGCCGCCAAATCGCCGGGGTGGTGGCCAGGTTCTTGCCTCCCGGCCACTCATCGCGCGTGAAGAGCATGGGACAATTTTCGATGCCGATCTTGATCCCATGGTCTTCCGTAAAAGCGATGAGCGGTTTCCAGATCGTCAGAAAGCGCGGCCAGTTTTCATCGACCGTTTTCACCCAGTCGCGACCGATAAAAGTATTGACGTTCTCCAGGCTGAGTCTTTCGGCGGCCAGGATGACCTGCTTCAAGTGGCTCACCGCATGCTCAGAAGCCGCCGGGTCGGGATCGAGTGGGTTGGGATAGTAGCCCAGCGCCGAAATATTGAGCCCTCGGCGCGTGCAACCTCCATTGATCTCGTCAGCCTGCGTTCGCGTCAAGCCGGCTACGTCAATGTGGGTTACCCCAGCAAACTTGCGTTCGGCCTTGCCCGTCGGCCAGCAGGCCACCTCCAGGCACGAGAAGCGGTGCTGGGCGGCAAAGTCCAGGACCTGCTCGAACGACAGGTCCCCCAGAATCGCAGTGAAGAATCCAAGTTTCATGGCCATACTTTCCAGTTCGTGCTCAATTTGATTTTTCCACCTTCACCCAGGTAGAACTGCGGTTGCTCTCAATAATCGCCCGGCAGACCGCGACCTCCTGGTGGCCATCCGCGGCGGTGGCGAACAATCGCTCGCCACGCGGGCCGCCGGCGATGGCGCCATAGACTGACCGGAAGCACATCTTGAACGTATCGGGGAAGCCTTCAACGTGCCCCGCCGGGTAATCGATATAGGGCGCCGCGTCCGGCCCGAATGCGGGCGTGCCGCGGATCGCCACCTCGTTGGCCGCGTCCCGGTTGCCCAAGTGAAGCACTTCAGGTTCCTCGGAACACCACCATGCGGATTTTTTGGAGCCGTAAATCTCGATGCGAATGCAGTTTTTACGCCCGGCGGCAACTTGTGACACCGCCAGGTTCCCGCGCGCGCCGTTGCTGAACCGCAGCAACACGTTTCCAAAATCCTCCGTTCTGACCCGGTAAGAAGCGTAACGCCGGTTGGCCCCGGCTTTGGCGAACGTTTCAACTTCGCCCAGCGGGCGCTTGCGGGTCTGGTGCCAGATCGCCAGATCGGCGAACACGGAAGTGATTCGCGCGCCCAACACGAACGAGACCGTATCCAGCCAATGCGTGCCGATGTCCGCGACGGCCCGGAGTTTGCCACCCTCCTCGGGGAGCAGCCGCCAGTTGTAATCCGTATCTTTGAACAGCCAGTCCTGCAAATACGAGCCGTTGACATGAATAATCTCCCCGAGCTCGCCGCGCGCGATAAGGCGGCGAAGTTGCAGCGCGGCGGGGTAAAAACGAACATTGTAGTTCACCGCAAAGACCGTGCTGCTGCTTTTGGCTTGCCGCGCAATCTTGGCGGTCTCCTGCGTGTTCATTGCCAGCGGCTTCTCGCAAACGCAATGCTTTCCGTTTGCCAACGCCGCCAGCGACATTTCGTAGTGAAACCGGTTCGGTGCCGTAATATGCACCGCGTCGATGTCGTCCGACCGCAGCAACGCGCGGTAATCGCTGAACACCTGCAGGATGCCTAGCTTGGCAGCCGCTGCCTCGACACGGTTTGGTAGGTCACAGAGAGCCACGACCTGCACGCCCAAGCGGCGCAGCGCTTCGACATGGACCGGCCCGATAAAGCCGGTGCCGATCACCCCGGCGCGCAGTTGGTGGATTGGTTTGGGCGGGTTCATATGTGGCGCTATGCCTGTGAGCACGAATTAGATAGGAGTCTATTGCAAAGAACGCAACCATTCCGGATCACCCCGTCGCTCCGCTCAACCCAAAGCGGTGTCGGCGCTTCGCTCTGCCACCGCACTCCAAGGGGTCGGCGTCTTTCCATGTTGTAGTGCATCGCGCGGATTATGCGGAGGTTCCGATCTCCTGCGGCTCAGCAGTCTTTGCTCCCTTCAGGCGATCCACAGAAAATACCAGTGCCTCTTCTTGTAGTATTTCGGAGGGGTGAATTGCTTCTGTTCGTCCTTCGCCATCGAAGCGGGCTCGATCTCGATGACGCGGCCGGCCGGGAGGTAATAATCCTTGCCCTGGCTGTCTTTGTAGTGGTAACTGCCGTGCTCAAGCTTCGGCTTATGTGGGACGGTGATCTCCTGGCCATTGTTGAGCTTGACCACGTAAGGATGCAGGCAGCCGCTCGAACTGAGCAGGCCAACCACTAGAATAAATCTAAGTTTTTTCATGCCAATCGCAGTGGGCGCAGTTGGGCGGCTCGCGCCGCGTCTCGACTTCCCCCGGAGCTCGTGGCGCCCGACGGGGGGCTGGTTCATTCCAAGTGCCTCTCGCAGCGCTCGCAATCGCCTGCCTGCGCGCTTTGCCAAAGCGTCCTCATACGCCCCTTCGCTCTTCGCTTCAAGGAAATTCCAACTCGTCTGGCAGCCATGCCGCTTCTGGCACGGACCGTACGCCGTCACCTCGATTGGACCTCATAAAACCGGCTCGCACCATTCGAGCTATATAAGTCCGTGAACTGGAACTGGCCGGGTGAGACTTCCGAGGCTGCTCCAAGCATCAAAGCGCCTTGCCGAGTCAGCGATTCTAAAATGCCCCAGCTTCAAGGGCTCACCGAGTCCTTTGGGCCAGCCATTGGCAGGCTTGAGGCCAAACCTCTCGCTGGGCGCGACCACCAATGGCAAGACCGATGTGGCCGCTGCCCGCCAGCAGAATCGTCTTGCGGTCTTTCGAGCGCACCAGGTCGGTGAAGGGCATCCCTTGGGAGCAGGGCACCAGATCATCCTTGCTGGCCATAATGTTGAGGACAGGGCAGGTGATCTTCTTGAGATTGACGATATGCTTGCCCACCAGCAGACGGTTTTGTGTCAGCAGGTTCTTTTGGTAGAGATCCTTCACAAATTGCCGGAACACTTCACCGGGCACCGCGATATTGTCTTGGAGCCAGGTTTCGGTCGTCAGGAAATCCTCGAGGAACTGCTCGTCGTGCATGTTTTCGAAAAAGTTGATCGGCTTTTCGATCAGGTTGCCGACGGGCCGCAACAACAAGAAGCTCGATTGCAGCAATTCCGGCGGGCAGTTGCCGAACGCATCGATCAGCTTGTCCACGTCAAAGTTTTCAGCGCGGGTCCAGACGTTGAGCAGGCTGTCCTGGGCAGCAAAGTCGATCGGGGCGGCCATTAGAATAAGGTTTCTGACCCGGTCCTGATGCAAGGCGGTGAACATTGCGCTCATTGCCCCACCCATGCAATAACCCAACAGGTTCATTTTTTCCAGGCCCGTCCGCTCGCGCAAGTAGTTCAGCACATTGACCATGTAGCCGTTGATGTAATCATCCAGCGTCAGGTGCCGGTCGGCATAACTGGGAGTGCCCCAGTCCACCAGGTACGTGTCAAAGCCGTGGTTGACGAAGTTCGCGATGACGCTGCGACCCTTCTTGAGGTCCAGGATGTAGGGACGATTTACCAGGGCATAGATGAAGACGATGGGCGTGCGATAACGCGGCGGCCGCTCACTCAAATAATGGCGGAGCTGCAAACGATCTTCTTCATAGACCGTTTCGCAAGGCGTTACGCCTTTGCGGATACGCCGGACACGGCGCCATAGCGTGGGCAGATGGGTCATCCTCCCAAGAGCGGCTGAGGTTTCGTCCACCAGGCTTTGCTGCCAGGAAATCCAGGGATTGTTACACTTGGCGGCGTTGTTCATTTCTTTGCCTTGCCGCTCGCTCGCGGGCGGTTTTTCGAGTTCCTCTTGTTCGGTACGGCTGGGGCGGTCGCCGGCCGCGCACTCTTGGGACCGGCCTTGGGAATCCGCCCATTCAAATCATGAACTTGCGCGGCCAAATCCTCCACTCGATCGAGAAGGCGTTTCTCCAGGTGGCGAAGGGTCAGCACGATCGTGTCGATGTCCTCGCGTGACGGGGCTTGCATTTCGCTGCGGACTTTGGCCAGGAAGTCATTGGTCATTTTGCGGAAGGTAACGGCATTCTCCATCCACTGCTTCATCCCCTCGAGGAATTGGGGCGAGCGCATGAATTGGTCCCAGGATTCGGCAAGGGCCTGGAAGAGCCCGCTGCGAATCTGGCGCAGCACCTCTGGCGGGGCCGAATCGGACCCGACCGCGAAGGCGGTCTGCAGCATTTTGGACATGGATTCCATCCAGATCTTTTGGAAGGCAGCCGCCTCTTGTTCGGCCTTCTCAGAGTTATCACTCATGGGTTGCTCCGGGAGAATGATGTCGCTTTCAATCTGGTCGCTTTCGCACGAAGCGCAAGCTTACAGTAAGGGAATTAGCCGACGTCGCCGGGGCAAAGTTCAACCGCCATGGCGACTGCCTCGCCACCGCCGATGCACAAGGCATCAATTCCCAGGCGCACACCCCGTTGCTTCATCGCGTTGAGGAGAGTGACCAAGGTGCGCGCTCCGCTGGCGCCGATGGGATGGCCAAGAGCCACCGCGCCGCCATGGACATTCACCTTTTCGTGCGGGATGCCCAGTTCCTTCATTGCGGCCATCGGCACCACCGCGAAGGCTTCATTGATTTCGAACAGGTCCACGTCCGAAACCTGCCAGGAGAGCATCTTCAGAAGTTTGGCGATGGCTCCGATGGGTGCGAGCGTAAACCATTCGGGTTCGCGTGAGTAGGTCGCGTAGCCCAGGATCTTTGCCTGGGGCTTGAGCCCGAGCGCCTTGACCTGGGCTGCGGACACGACGACCAGCGCGGCGGCGCCATCGTTGATGCTCGAAGCGTTACCGGCAGTCACGGTGCCGTTCGGGCCGAATGCCGGACGCAGCTTGCGGAGTTTTTCCTCGTTGAACTTTTTGGGTGTTTCATCTTCGGCAACAATGATAGTCTCCCGGCCAGCCTTGACGGGCACCGGCTCGATTTCCTGCGCAAAAACTCCCTTGGCCGCGGCCTCGATCGCGCGTCCGAAGCTGGCCACCGCGAAATCATCCTCCTGTTGGCGAGTGAAACCGAATTTCTCGGCACAGCGATCCCCGCAAGTGCCCATGTGAACGTTGTGGTAAACGTCCCACAAGCCATCCTTGATCATAGAATCGACCAGTTCGCCATTACCCATGCGATAGCCGGCGCGCGCCTTTTCCAACAGGTAGGGCGCGCGGGACATGTTCTCGGTACCTCCAGCCACTACCACGGAAGCATCCCCGCACCGTATGGCTTGAGCGGCGAGCATAACGCTCTTGAGACCCGAGCCGCAGACCTTGTTGACGGTCATAGCCCCAACGGCGGGACTGAGGCCAGCGCCAATGGCCGCTTGACGGGCCACGTTCTGGCCCAAGCCGGCGCCGACGACATTGCCGAAGATGACCTCCTCGACCTGGTCGGGCGGGACGGCCGCCCGCGTGAGCGCAGCTTTAATGACCGTGCTACCGAGAGCCGGCGCCGGCACGGATTCGAAGGCACCACAAAAACCGCCGATGGCGGTCCGGACGCCTCCCGTGAGATAAACACCATTGACCATATTCATGTCCATGTGCTCCAGGTTAATTGCCATTCTGGTTCAATTCCAACAAGGGGGGCCAAGCACGGCACAGCACCCCCGCCGACCATTACCCAAGACGGCGCCATGCCTAGCGTGGCCCCCACGCTCTTGTCTGATGGCCGGATTGCCGGCTCAGGCGGTTTTCGGGATCTCGGTCGTCTGGCGGATAAACTCAATGCACGAGTCAATGCCGCGGACGTTGATTTGGGTGATGGCCTGGGCAGAAGACTTGGCCGCGCCCAAGGAGGAAGTCCACACGTCCACCCACTTGGCCTGGCTGTCGGCCAAAACGGGGGTCTGGGCGGCCTCGACGGCTTTCTTGATCAGCTCACCGCCGGCCTGACTGTTCTTTTCCACCAGGTCCACGACCTCTTCCATCCGTTTTTGGGCCGCGGGCATGAGGCCGTTGGCGACGCCGGCCCAGCGCTTCTGCCAATCCTGGCCTGAAGGGTTTTGGTTGAAGCAGTTGCTCCACCACTGGCTAGCCTCTTGTTGCAGCTTTAGTCCACTGCGCAGCGCCTGTTCATAATTCTTCACGGCCTGCTCGGCCAGCTCTGACATGGCATTGGTTTGATCTTTCATAGGCTCTTTTTCCTCACTACCGGTTTTGTCTTTCATGGTTCTACTCCTTTCGGTGTCTCGATGGGTTGTGCTCTTGGAGTGTTTTGCGAACGCACAACCAGCAGGGAGCGGCGAAGGACTCGTCCTCGGTTTTTCATTGCTCTGCCGGCCAGTTTCATGCGTTTTGTCCAAAGGCTTCATCGACAAACCGTACGGTTCTGGAGTTACTAGACACCAAAAGCCACCCGGCGTCAACAATTATTTGTGCATTTGCACAACTTTTTTTGGGGGGGGGTAGCGCAGGCTTTCAACCTGCTATTTCGCCGATCACCAAATTGGCAGCACGCAGCACGCCGCGAGGTCCACGGTTTTGGAAATCGGTTTGCAAATCCGCGGTAGAGTCCGCTCCCGCTTGGGACGCTACAGCGCCTGCTGGAAGTCCGCCTTACCGGGACTTTCTGCGGCGGCGCGCGGGTTTCTTGGCGGCGCGCCGTTGGTTGAGCTGGGCGACCTGCCGTTGCAGGTCCTGGACGAGCGTGTGCAAATCGGGGCTTTGCGCCTGGGGGGCTGGCGCTGGTGAAAGCGGCTCCGGGCTTTGCGGCGGACGAGGCGAGAGAGCCGAAGCGATCGGCTCGAGCATGGCCTTGGTCCAAGCGGAAACCGAGGGGAAAAGCGGCGGCAAGCCATGGGTTCGGCGAATTTGTGCTTCGATCTGCTGCTGGTAATCCAGGAAGGACTTGAGCGCCTGGTCAAAGTACTTTTCGATGAAATCTTTGATTAATTGATCATTCATCCGGATGAGCCGCACCAACAGCGGCACCGGCAGCGAATCGAGCTTGGCCGTGTCCAGTTCGAGGATGATCTGAGTGAGAACCTGGGCCGTGATGTCGGCCGAACTCTTGGCGTCGATGACGCGAAGGTCGTAGCCCTGTTGGACGTAGTCGCGGATTTCCTCCAGCGTGAGGTGGCGGCTCTGGGTGGCGTCATAATAGCGCCGATTCGGATATTTTTTAATTTCCAGCCGTTTGACGGCGTTTTCAGTTTGCATGCCCATATCCAAACCTGCCTTGCGCAGTCGCACAAAGCAAGCAAAAGAGAGGGCGCGTTGGGAGGTGAATTGCCAATGCGTGATGGCGGGGGCTGCCAATGGTCAGTGGCCCGAAGACGCTGGTCGCGGACCCGGAAACGCTGGCTGGCCGGCACTCTGGCACCCCGCGAGTTGTGCGAACGCACAAATACTGCTGGACGGGTAAGCGAGAATGCGCTAGGATGATGCAACTATGACAACCACGGATCAGATGGACAACCGGATGGCTGAAGGCGTTGAGCGCAATCGGGCGCAACCCATGAAGATCGAGGGTTCAGTCGCGGTCGTGACGGGAGCGGCCGGAGGCATCGGCCGGGCGCTGGCGGTGGAATTGGTCAAGCGCAAAGTGAGCGGTTTGGCGTTGGTGGATCAAAGCGAGTCGGTCCACCAGGTGGCCAAAGCGGCCGATGAACTCGCGGGTGGCGCGGTGGTATTTGGCTACAGCGGTGACACGACGGACGCCAGTTTCCGGAGGCGGGTTTACGAGGAGACGGCGGGGAAAGTGGGGCGAATCAACGTTTGCATTCCGGCCGCCGGCATCACGCGGGACAGCCTGGCGGTTAAAATGGACAAGCAAACGAACCAAGTGACGATTTATCCCGTAGAATCCTTCCGCCAGGTGGTCGAAGTCAACCTGGTCGCTCCCGTTTATTGGGCTTTGGAGATGGTGGCCGGGATTGCGGAAAGCCGGGCGCGGCGGGGCCTGAAACGGTGGGAGCCGACCGAGCCGTTGGAGGGTGCGGTGATCTTCATCGGTTCAGTATCGTCACTGGGGAACAGAGGACAAATCGCCTACGCTGCGACTAAAGCAGGACTAGAGGGAGCAGCGGCGACCCTGATGATGGAGGCGATATTCCACGGAGTCCGCTGCGGGGTCATTCATCCTGGTTACACGGACACGCCGATGGTGCGGGCGATGGGGGAGAAGCTCATCAACGAACAAATCATTCCCAGAACCCAGCTTCGCCGCCTGGTTCAACCTGAGGAAATCGCAGATGCGATTTGCTTCATGATCTCCAACGCGGCCGTCAGTGGGTCGCTCTGGGCGGATGCCGGCTGGCATCCGGCGGCTTGAACGCTACATGTACATCCCGCCGTTCACGGCCAGGATCTGGCCGGTGATATAGCTGGCTCGCTCGCTGGCCAGGAAGACGACGGCATCCGCGATTTCCTGCGGTTTGCCCAGCCGCCCCATCGGGGTCAAAGCTCTGACCTGTGCCAGGGCGGCTTCCGCCATGCTGCTGACCATGTCAGTCTCGATGAAACCCGGGGCGACGGCATTGACCGTGATGCCTTTGCGGGCCATTTCGCGGGCGAGGCTCTCCGTGAAGGCGATGATGGCGCCTTTGGTGGCCGCATAGTTGGTCTGGCCGAAGTTGCCGGTCTGACCGACAATTGAGGAGATGTTGATGATGCGGCCCCAACCGGAGCCGAGCATATCCTGAAGGGCGAGTTGGGTGGTGTGGAAAACGCCGTCGAGGTTGACGCGCATGACTTCGTCCCACATCGACTTGGTCATTTTGGCAAAGGACTTGTCGCGGTTGATGCCGGCATTATTGACGAGGATGGAGATGGGGCCGAGGTCGGCGATGACTTGCTTGATGGTTTGGCCCATTTCCTCCGCGGAAGCCACGTCGGCTTTGTAGGGCCGGCACCGGGTGCCTTTTTGGCTCACCGACTGTGCCAGGGCCTCGGCTTGGTCCTTGGAGTGTTGATAGGTGAAGGCGACGTCGGCGCCCGCGTCGGCCAAGGCGGTGACGATGGCGCGACCGATACCCCGGCTGCCGCCGGTGACCAGGCAGACTTTTCCTTGAAGGTCTTTCATACGGTTTTTTTGTTGGCTTGTGTTCGAGTGCTTTTATGAGAGTGACATGGCTGCGGCCGCAAAGGGCAGGCGGAGCTAGCGCAACGGAGTGCTGAACAGATCGCACGTGCTCGTGCCGATGCGCAGCGCGAGTTCAACATCGGTCAAGTCATACCGGACGCAGGCCTGCACGGCGTCAACGGAGTCTGCAAAGACGCTGGCTTGGAGGGGGTCGGCGGTCCAGTCGCCGTTCTTGAAGTAGTGGCGGGTGGCGCGGTGGCGGACCAAACGTTTGACCGGTTCGAGTGTTCGCTTCGGGTCAGCCGAGACGGCGGTCAGCGTGGTCGAGCAGAGCAGTGCGACATTGATTTGCTGCGCGCCGGCAGCGGCGGCGATTGGTTGAGAAAGTGGGTTCATATCACGTACTTTTATTAGTTTCAACGGTGCTTCTCCAGGTCGGGTGATGGCGTTGGACGCTCCTGCGGGCGCGCGGGTTGACCGCGCTTTGGGGAAGATGCGCCACGCCGTTGGGCGATCGAGGTTCACAGGGAGCCGCCGTTCCCAGAGCTACGGCGGTGATGTGTTCCGGGCCATCGGAGGTGAAGGCGAGTTCGACCTGGTCGAGGCGCCAGATTCCGACGCACTTGAGCGCGCGCTCCGTGAATTGGAAATCCAGGGCCCGCTCCGGGTCGTCGCTCCAACTATCCGGGCCTTGAAAGTAGCGGCCGGTGAGGATGTCTCGCAGTAGGATTTTCATAAGACGTTGGCGACCTTAAAATGTTTCAAATCTCACACAACCTATACAGTGGAGATTGTTGCTTCGGGGCGGATTTGCGCAATCGGGGAAAGTCCGATTGAGGCATAGAAAAGAATCGTAACCGGATTTGTGCGTTCACACAATATGGGCTTGACAGGAGACGGGGCCGGGAGTTTACTTGGAATACGGCAGAACGGTTTGGGGCCGATTCTGTCGAATCGTAAAGTGAGAACGGCTAACTGCAACGGGCAAAGAAACGAGGCAACTCAGTCGCTCGAATTATTTATGCGATTGCATTAAAATGGCCAGCCACAAATCAAAGCCACATTAATGGGACCAAAACCATGAAAGCAAACACAACGAAGGAAAGGGACCCGGTCGCGCCACTGGCAGACTTGGGCCTGAGAGGCTGCGAGCACGCGCTCCGGACGGGCCTAAAATGGCAGGGAGAAGCCGAACGCTGGTGGAGTTCGATGATTGACCAGGCCGTGGCCGCGCGGGACTGGCAAAAGCGATGGAATAGCGTGAGCGGCGTCGTCAGCCGCCTGATGCCGCTGACGAGGGACCGGCTCGAGGAACTCATGGCGGTGGTGGAGCACAACAGCGCGTCAGGAGCAGACTTGCTCAGGCAGGCAATCGACGCGGCGCAGACGCCCGCCATTGCCGACAGCCGGAGCAAGTGGATGGAGGTGTGGACTTCCTGTATCGGCGTCGCGCAGACAAACGCCGAGGCGCTGACGAAGATCAGCAACAAGGTTATTGGCTCATGGATCGAGCTGATTCAAAATCAGAAGGAAGTGACGGAGATCCTGGCGGCAAAGGCGGCATGCTGAGGCGCGGCCTTAGTACTGATCGCCGTATTCATGGTTCGCAGTTGTTAGCGCCCGTGGACCCAGTTGTAAGCAAAGTTGACCAGCTCGGCAGCGCTTTTCAAACCGAGCTTGGTTTTAATGTGTTCACGGTGCGATTCGATGGTCTTCATGCTGAGATGGAGCCGTTGGGCGAGGTCGCGGGAGCTGTGACCGTTGCCGATGAGCCCCAGCACCTCCAACTCGCGGTCGCTGAGGGAATCGAGGGAAGTAGCAGCCGGCAGCGATTTGCCCGTGAGTCGCGCCATCATCGCCTCGGCCACCGGCTGGCTCAAGCAGGTCTTTCCCTGCATGAGCAGCCGAATTGATTCGATGACCTTCTCGGTGCCCTCCTCCTTGGTGATGTAACCACTGGCGCCGGCGCGCAGCGCGCGTTCGGCATAAATCATCTCCCCCCGCATGGTGAACACCAGGATTTTGGTGCGGCTGCGCTGCGCGCGGATCTGCTTGATGAGATCCAAACCACTGCTGGACTTGAGCGAGAGGTCCACGATGGCGACGTCCGGTTTCAAGGCCAGAATCTTTTCTAGCGCGGCCGGCCCACTGTCGGCCTCCCCGCAAACCATCAGGTCGGGTTCCAGACTCAAGAGGAGTTGGAAGCCGCGGCGGACGATGGGATGGTCGTCCACCAGGAAGACGCGCACTTTTGGTTGGGCCGGGGCCGTCATGACCTGGGAGCCTCCGGTTGGGTGTCACCCAGAGCGGCGACGGGCAATGTGCAGGTGACGACCATGCCATTGGTGGACGACTCAATGGCAAAGTGGCCGCCAATGGCGCCGGCGCGGTATTTCATCGTGCCCAAGCCCAACCCTTTGGTCTGGTGAAGGTCCGGGGGCAGGCCCTTCCCGTCATGCCGGACCTCGAGGCAGATCTCATCAGCGGTCCGACCCAGGCGGATGGTAACGTGGCGGGGACGGCCATGGCGGACGGCGTTAGCGACGGCTTCGCGAGCGATTTGGAACAGGTTCAGTGCGACGTACCTATCCGGGATGTGGACTCGCTCATCGTGCTGGAAACGACAGGAGATACCTGATCGGCGCTGGGTGTCGGCCGCCAACTCGGCGAGGCCGCCGGCGAGGCCGCCGACGCTCAGCTCGACCGGACAGAGTCCGCGGGCAATCGAGCGGGTATCGGTAATGGACTCGTTGATAGCCCGGACCACCTCGTTTGCCAGGGACGCTTCGGGCCACGAGCGGGCGGCCAACCGCCGCGCCAGGGTCTTGCCGATCAAAGCTGCGCCGCTCAACTTGCCGCCCAGGGAATCATGAAGGTCGCGGCCGACTCGCGCGCGCTCTTGCTCGCTGATCTCGAGGACTTGCTTTTCGAGCAATTTACGCTCGGTAATATCGTGGATAATGGAGAATAGCAACTTGCGGCCCTGGACGGTGACAGGCGAGGAATAGACCTCGACGGTCCGGATCTGGCCGCTGGCCAGCCGATGAGGAAAGACCAGCGGCGCGTGGTGGCCGAGGGCGCGGCGCCGATAAGCATCGATCGTTTTGCGGGGCAAGGTGTTCAAATCGGCCAGATTCATCGTGCGCAGGTGTTCGCGGGAATAGCCGTAGAAGGCGGCCGCCGCGGGGTTGGCATCGACGAGGGCGCCAGAGTCCGGCTCGCGCAGGAGCATGGCGGCAGTGTGCCGTTCGAACATCGAGCGAAAACGGGCTTCGCTCTCCCGCAGCGCCTCTTCGATAGAGAACTGGTGAATCGCCTCCCCAACCAGAGGAGCGACTGATTCGATGAACTGGATGGTTTCGACCGGGAACCTACCGGCTCGACGGTCCGCCAAATGGATGGTGCCCAGCAACTCGTTGCCGTAACGAACGGCGGTGTGGGCGATGCTTTCGTAACCAGCGTTGAGGCAGGCCGTGCTGGCGCACTTGACCACAGACTGTTTGGCCTGCCCGATCAGACGCGTGGTACAGTTGCAGAAGAAGGAACCGTCCGCGCTGCGGCAACGCTGATCCTCCCGCCGCAGATTGCCTTGGAGGACGCGGATGCAGGCGCAATCGCTGCGGGTCAACGACAGGGCGGATTCCTGCTGGAGAAACTGGCGATTGAAGCCGGTGTGGGCGGCGTAGGGGATGCGCCCGTGCTGATCCAGCAGGCGAACCCCGCCCGAGCTGCAGCCGCACCAATCGCGCAACAGGCGAACCACCTCCTCGAGGTACTCTTTGCGCGAAGGGCGGTTGGCAAAGAGCTTGAGCAGCGCTGCAACTCCTTCGAGGCGGCGTTCGGTCTGCTTCTGACGAGTGATGTCCTGGACGATGGTCATGAGGACCTTCTCCTGGCCCAGTTGAATCTCTTCCATGTGGACCAGGCAGAGGAGCAGCGAGCCGTCTTTTCCGCGGAACAGAGTTTCGGCCTCGTCCACCCGGCCCGTGCGTTGCAGTTGATCCAGGAGCCGGCGGCGTTGGGTGGGATCCACGTAGAAGGCGGAAGCCGGCGTGGTGCGCGCCTCTTCGGGGCTCAGGTGCGCCATCTCGCAGAGGCGGTGGTTGAAGGCCAGCACCCGGCCCTCGGAGTTGGAAATGCCGATGCCCACCGGCGCGGCCTCGAACAAAGTCCGATAGCGTTGCTCCGATTCACGGAGAGCTTGTTCGACCTGCTGGCGGTATTCGATTTCGGTCTTGAGGATGCCGACGCTTTGTTTCAGCTCGGCGGTCCGCTGCTGGACGCGGAAATCCAATTCGTCGCGCGCCCGTTGCAATTCGGCCTGGGCTTGTTTGCGTTCGATGGCGAAACGGAGCGCTTGCGCCACCTGCCGCCCATCCATGTGGCCCTTAATCAAGTAGTCCTGAACACCCTCGCGCAGGGCTCCGAGGCTGGCGGCTTGATCCTCGAGGCCGGTGAGCAGAACGATGGGCAACGCCGGCGCCGCGGCGCGCGCGCGCAGGAAGGCCTCGCGGCCGGTCACGTCGGGCAGCGAGAGGTCCAGCAACAGGATGTCGAAAGGCTCATCGCGTAGCCGCTCAACGGCTTCAGCCCAAGTTTGAACGTGAGTAAAGGTGAAAGCCAAGAGGCCGGCTCCCTTCAGCGACTCCTGGAGCTCTGCGGCATCGGAGCGGCTGTCTTCGACGAGAAGAACTCTGCGTTGGTGAGGCATCATAGGACCGGGCCGGCATTGGCGTGGGTCAGGCCAGGCAGGTTTGGCAGCCAAGCCGGCCAAAATGGTTGAAAATGCCGGAACGGGCAGTTCCAACGGATACGCAACTGGTTCACAAGCTTTTCCGCGAGCCAAACCGTCATTCCTGGAGGACCAGCACCTAAACTGGCGCAGCCCTTCGCCTGTCTTGTTCGCCGCGACAGCCCAGGGTGCACGCTATGCTCGGCGTCAGCTAGTCCTTTCTTGGCATAAACCAAGCCTGAATTGCGTTGTCCTTAGGAGGCGGGTAAAAAGACTTAAACGACACGAAGGACAACAGGGACGAGAGCCTCCTTCGGCGCCTGTTGATAAAGGAATCTAGCCTTCAGCGGGCGACCTGGGGTTCGTTTTACATTACGCAGCTAGCGCAGGCGCTTCAGGGTTGCTGCCCGGCGGAACGGGGCGGGGCGTTCTTAACATATTTGTCGAACCAACTGAACATTTCGTAGAGCACGTGTTCTGTCGATTCCATGGCGACGTAGCCATGGGATTCGTAGGGCAGCATTACCAGCCGCGCCGTGCCGCCGTTGCCCCGAATAGCCTCAAATAATTTCTGCGACTGCAGCGGTACCGTGCCTGGGTTCATGTCGGCTTCGCCGTGGATCAGCAACAGCGGCGTCTTGATTTTATCCGCGTGGAAAAGCGTGGAGACTTTGGTGTAAACTTCCGGCGCTTCCCACAAGGTGCGCCGCTCGTTTTGGAAGCCGAACGCGGTCAACGACTTGTTATAAGAGCCGCTGCGCGCGATACCCGCGCGGAAGAGGTCTGAATGGGCGAGCAGATTGGCAGTCATCAGTGCGCCGTGGCTGTGCCCCGTGACGCCAATACGGTCCCGGTCCACGACGCCCAATTCGACGGCTTTGTCCACCGCGGCTTTTGCGCCGGCGACCAACTGTTCCATATACGTGTCGTACATTTTTTCCGGGTCGCCCACGATGGGAAGCAACGGATTGTCGATAACGGCGTAGCCATCGAGCAGGAAGAACAACTGGAGGGGCCAGCCCAGCAAGGTGAAGCGCTGGGTGGATCCTACGACCTGGCCAGCCATTTTCGCGTCGCTATAATCGAGCGGATAGGCCCAGAACACCGCGGGCAGACGGGTGCCTTCCTGGTAACCGGCGGGCAAATAAAGCGTGAACGAGAGGTCCACCCCATCGTCGCGTTTATACTTGACAAGTCGTTTAGTGATGCCACGTAGCTGCGGCGTGGGGTCGGTCATCTGCGTGATGGGGCTGAGCGCGGAATTCCATTCCGGTTCGCCTTTTGGGGCGGCTTCCACTCGCTTGCCAAGGGTGCGCAGGAAGAAGTTCGGCGGGTCCTTGGGACTTTCGCGGCGGGTGATGAGTTTACCGGCGGAGGGGTCGTACCATGCTGCGAAGCTCTCATAGGCCGTCTTCTCGCTACGGAAGAGACGTTCGGTTTTAAGCGTTTTTAGATCCAGCTTGTCCAGGAACGGACGGTCCCCTTCGGTAGAAGCCCCCGGTCCGCTGAGGTAAATGGCGCCGCCCTCCTGGTGGATCACAGAGTAACCGTTTGGCAAGGTACGGAACCCGGGAGAGCCGGGATGATTGTAGCGCTCGTCCGTGCTCATATCCCAGACAAGTCTGGGCTCGGCCTTCAGGTCGTCGAAGTTCATCACGTAGGTCCGTTGCCAGTGTTTTATGGGATTAAATTCCGTAAAGAGGGCTAAGCCATCCTTCTCGCCCCAAAGGAAGCCGTCGAACCGGTCTTCAATGCGAAGGATTTCCGTGGGTTCAGCTTCGAAGGGGGCCTTCAGCCTCATGATGCGGTCGCGCGCGGGCGCCTGGGTTTTCCAGTTGCCGCCGTCGAGCGCTTCAGCCCAGATAAGGGTCGCCGGCTCGGTGGCGCGCCAGGCGAAGTCACGCGGCCCGGTAGGAACGCCCCAGATCGGCACGCTGTCGGCGAGCGGTAATGAGGCAATTTTATGGACTATCGCGCCGGCCAAGTTCCAGATCTCCACTTCCCTAGGAAAGCGTAGATGAGTGGTGAGGTAGGAATAGGGATGGTGGATGGTTTCGACGAGCAGATGCTCTCCGTCGGGCGCGGGAGTCACGGAGGCATAACGCCCCGGCTTCCCCAAAACCACAGTTCTGCCGCTGACGACATCCACCAGCAGGAGTTGGGATTGGCCATAGTAATCAAAAAGGTCTTCATCATGCTGGTTTTTCAGGACGTCGCGCAACTCATAGGTGCTGCTGGGGCCTTTCTCGCCTGAGGCTTCCTGTATGTCGGGCCCCGGTGGAGAGGCTTGCTCCGCGGGTGGGGGGCCTTGGTCCGGCGCAATGGCTTTGACCAGGAGGGTTTTCTGATCCGGCAGCCACTGAAGCTCGTTACCCAACATGGGGTTGAGTTTTACACCAGGGATTCTTCGGATCTCGGCCCTGTCCGCATCCCCGACCCATAGCTCGATACAGTCCGATGCAACATTGTTGAAGGCAAAATGCTGGCCGTCGGCACTCCATTCCGGAAAGCCGACTTTCGCGTTGTTGGGCAGGGCGATAGGCCGTTGGGAACCGTCGGGCAGCTTGACCAATTCATAGGCGTCGCAATAAGGCTGGTTCTGAAGGCGGCGCGTTGTGGGGATCAGGCGGGAACCGGCCATGCGCAGCATAGGTTCAGCCAAATCCGCGATCGGGGGATAGCGCACCGGGACCACCAACAGCATATTGTGGTGTGTCGGGTCGAACAGGGCAATGGGAGGCAAGGGGGCGTGCAGCACATTCAGCACGTTCGTAGGTGGCTTCTGATAGGCGGCTTCGGCCAGTGCGGGCCTGTTTGCGACCAAGCTCACCGCCAGGGCGAATGCGAAAGCAGCCAGTATTTTTTTTCGTCCCATGATATTCTCGCTCTGTTTCACGCTCAGAACCTCCGCCAGTGGAGGCTGGTGTGCGTCTCATTGTTAACGTACGTTGTAACGTTGTCAGGTATTTGACAAGCCGGTGTTTTGAAGGTGGACCTGCCGGTAGCCACCGCGCGATTTGAAGTAAAGCAGCAGACTGACATAGCACAGAAACATGATGGCCGGCAGCACGGCAACCTTGGCCAGCGTCGCCTGGTTATTGGCCGTTAATACCCGATTCACTTCGTCCTTTTCGGTTTGGGATAATCCGTGAATCCTGGTTTGGTCTAGAGGTCGATAGATGAGACCATATTTCGTTTGGGCAGGCTCGACGATTTTTTCATGCAAGGCGGGGTATTCTTGCGCGAGGTTTTGGTCGAGAAAGTGGTCCTGAATGGTGCCCAGCAACGGATTGCCCAACACGCCCACGGAAATCATTCCAACCCCGGCAATGGCGCTAATGGTCAGCGCACCCCCCTTGGGAAATTGCTCCGAGACGACGCCAAGCATAGTCGGCCAGAAAAAGGATTTGCCCGCGCCATAACAAGTGGCCGCCAGAAAGACCATGCCGGCGGCTGCCCCCGCGTGGCCCAACCAAAACAGACCCGCGGAGGCGATGGCCGAGCACACGGCGAGCAGGCCGAGGGACGAAATCCGACGGGTAATCGTCCCGGCGCAAAAGCGCAGCACGAACATGATCACCGAGGTGTAGATGATCACATACTTGCCGGCGTCCGCGCCGAAGTTTTTCAACACGGGCTCCATCAGGGCGGCGATCCAACTGTCCGTGCCCAACTCAGTCGTTGCCAGAAGGATCATCACCAACATTAGGAAAACAAACATGGGCCGTCCAAAGCTGCGGATGCGAGTGGCCATTAACCCCGTAATCGCCAACGGGATTATTACCAGTGCAGTCGTACTCAAACGGCTGCCGAAGACCTGGAGGATTTCGTCCAAAGCGTAAGCCGCAAACACCGACACGATCAGGCAGCCCGCCAGACCAAATTCCCTCAACATATCGGCATACGAAACGCCCGCCGCGACGCGCTCCTGCACGGGAAATCTTTGCCCGAGCATCATGAACCCATAGACCGCCGTGGGGATGAGAAGGAGCGCGACTTTCCAGCGCCAGGCGCCCGGCCCGCCGGCGGTGCCGAGCAGCAGGATCAGCACTCCACCAATGACCAGGCCGCCAGGCCAGCCCGAGTGCAGCATGTTCAGGTGGTGGGTCTTGCTTTGTGGATAAAGGGTGGCGGTGACCGGATTGACGACCGCCTCCACAGCGCCGTTGGCCAGCGCGAACACAAACGTACCCCAGTACAATCCCTTGTAACCCGTCGCTGTCATCGTGATCACAGCGGAAAGCATATGGCCAACCCACGCGAACGCGATCACCCGGCCATAACCGATGCGATCCACCACCAGGCTGAAAAAAAGAATCGTCAACGCCTGCGGATACAGGCCGGCGCCCTGGATCGAGCCGATCTGAGTTTTGGACAGGTTGAAGATTTGCTGCCAGTCGTTGATCAGGAACGCGCGAATGATGAAACCAAACGCGAGCGATATCAGGGCAAGGGTGCAAGCGAAGAAAAGCCGGGTTTGTTTTTGCACGATGAATTTGGGTTGGTGGGTCTAGTCCTCAAGTAGCGGAATGAACCGGCGCTTGCCTTCCATGAATTCAGCGACGACCGAATTGGCCAAACAAAGGCGCTCCCGGACGGAGGCTTGTTCGCAGCGGTGCAACAGCATCATGCAAACGCTCAGCACATCGCCGGTCCCGGTTGTGTTTACCCTGGAGTTCACCTTTGGCGGTGGCTGCTCAACGAGCACGCCTTGGTGGTAATAGCCAGCGCCTCGCTTGCCGAGATGGACGACCACGGCTTCCGCGCCCCATTTAAGCAGGCGCTTCAGCGCGGTTTCCAGCGCTGGTGCCTCCGCGAACTCGGTTAACTCGCGGACATTGCCATGAACCAAGTTGACCCAAGGAAGCGCGGCACGAACGGATCGTTTGCGCGCTCGAATTTCACCTGCCGGCGCATGGCCCCAATGCGGGTCCCAGTTCAGATCAATGGAGACGTCCACCCCCGCCCGACGCGCCGCCTGAAAGAGCTGTTGATTGCCTCCTTTTAACATCGCTTCGGAAAACCAGATATCCGCGCGGAGGAGATGTTGGTGAGGCATCATTGCTTGCAAGTCGAGATCCGCGAAGGTGAGCGCCCGGCTGGCCGGCAGACAACTGATGAAATGACGGTGGCCGTTTTCGAAGGCAAGGGCGATGGAAGTACCGCTCTCGCGCGCTTTGTCTCGGGCAAGGTGCGGGGAGATAGCGTGGCGCGCCATGGTTCGCTCCAACCGGTCTCCCAATCCGTCAGCCCCCACTTTTCCAAAAAAGGAGACGCGCGCGCCGAGGGCGGCCGCCGCAAAGGCGCTGTTGGCTCCGCCGCCTCCGATGGTCTCAATGACGAATGGAACCGAAGTCTCGCCATCCTGGAAAAGGTCCTTTCTGGCACGCAAGGGGGCGGCCTTGACGTCGCGGTTGAGGTTGCCGACGACACATAGGGAGCTTTGCCTGAAGGCATCTTCATCCAGCATGAACAAATTCCTCCTTCTCCGTCTCCAAGAACGGGCTCCCCACAGCGAGAACAAATAAGGCGGAGGACAAGGGCGAACGCCAAGCGTGCGGAACAGGGTTGCCGGTGGTTTTCATGAATCAACCCATATAGGCATCGGAAGACCATTTAGTCAAACACGTTCAGCCCGGCTCCGCGGTACTGCGGCGGAAGACAAGATTCCTATGCCCAGGTGACCTTTCCCTTCGCCTCACGCGGGGCCAGGTCGAGTAAAAAGCGAACGGCCTTTTCCAACCCTTCGCGCGGAGTTAACAGGCTGTCCTCGTGTTCGACCGACAGCGTTCCGTCGTAGCCGGTCATGCGCAGCGCGGACACGAAGTCGCACCAGAACTGGCGCGGGTTACCATAACCGACGGTCCGGAAAATCCAGGCGCGGTTCAGTTCGTCGCGGTAGTGCTTGGTGTCCAGGACACCGTTTACGCTAGAATTCCAGCGCTGGATTCCCGTGTCCTTGGCGTGAACATGCCAGATTGCGCCTCGGAGGGCGCGGACCGCGGCGCAGGGATCAATCCCCTGCCAGAAAAGGTGGGAGGGATCGAAATTGGCTCCGATCGCGTTGCCAACCCCCTGGCGAAGCTTCAAGAGTGTTTCCGGGTTGTAAACAACGAATCCAGGATGCATTTCAAGCGCGATTTTTTTCACGCCATTCTTCTCGGCGAAATCGACCGTCTTCGACCAATAGGGGATCACCACCTCTTTCCATTGGTATTCGATGATGTCGAGGTATTCGGGTGGCCAGGGACAGGTGACCCAATTGGGCTGGTGGTCGCCTGGGGCGCCGCCGGGGCAACCACTGAAAGTAGTGACTACTTCCACGCCAAGCTTTTGCGCCAGCAGGACGCATTGGCGGAAAGCGGCGTCGTGGGCAGCGGCGATGTCCCGTTGCGGGTGGATGGGGTTTCCGTGAACCGAGAGGCAGGAGATTTGCAACCCGCGCGAACTGATGGCGTGTAGAAAATCCTTCGCTTTGACGTCACTGCTCAGGAGCGCGCCGGGATCGCAATGGGCGGTGGCCGAATACGCGCCGGCGCCGATTTCCACCGACTGAACGCCCAGGGCAACGCAATAATCAAGCGCCTCCTCAAACTTCAGGGAACCGAGAATATTTGTAAAAATGCCAATTTTCATGGTTTTGTTAAGTGCGGGTTGGGGACTGTTCAAGATTCGTTCCGCGCCGTCGCGGCGGGCCGCAACGAAGATATATTAACGCGATTCGATTCGGGTGCGCCAACCGCCCCGCGGGACAGTTCGGATGGACCATGGGTGAATTAATAGGTTTCTTTGAGATTTATTCAACACCGTATTTACGGTTCCCGGTACCAAGCGGTGTGAAGATGCCCCTTTCAAATTTGGGAAACACAATTTGATAAACGCCTTGCCATCCCTTGAATCATTATTCAGATTCAATCCGCCAGTCATGACACCTGAACGCGACATTGTTTTCATCGATATTCAATGAACATTGGAAAACAGATTCGAATGAATCGCATTTTTGCCCACCCCAGCGGACGACTTTGCTCGGTGGCGGTGGACCATTTTGTCGGGTACGGCAAGTTGACGACCGGTGGCGGGCTTTCCAATCTCTCCGCCGCGCTGGCCAAGATCGCGCTGGGCGGGCCGGGCGCGGTTACGATGTCCAAAGGCACTGCCATCAATTGTTGGGCCCCCTACGCCGGCAAGATTCCTTTGATTATACAATCGGGGTGTTTCACAGCGGATGACCGCATCATCGAAGTCGTAACGGATGCGGAGGAGTGCGTTCGCCTGGGTGCGGACGCCATTGCGGTGGCCATTGGGATTTTCGGGCCGAATGAGGGCCGCTTTATCAAAATGCTCATGGATCAGGTGTGTAAAGCCGCGCAATACGATTTGCCGGTGATTGCGCACATTTACCCGCGCGATTTTTCAGGACCGGCGCCAAGAATCACTTTCGATCCGGAGGGCATCATGTGGGCGGCGCGCGTAGGGATTGAGGCCGGCGTCGATGTCATCAAAGTTGGCTATACCGGGGACCCGGAGTCCTTCCGGCAGGTTGTGGAAAGCTCGCCAGTGCCGGTTGTCGTCGCCGGCGGTCTCAAGGCGAAAAACCTGCGGGAATCGCTCAGCGCGATGGCAGGCGCCATCAAGGCCGGCTGCCGCGGGGCGACCATCGGGCGGAACGTATGGGGCGTCGCTCGGACCGCCGAGGCCCTGAGGGCATTCAAAGCGGTCATCCTGGAAGGAAACCGTGTTGACGACGCGCTAAAAGCGGAAGAATTAACCGGAGACGAATGATTTTCCTGGAGGCAACCTGAGGAGCGTCTTGGTCATGAAACCTTCCAGCGACGAGCACATTGATGTTCTGGGCCTGGGCTGTGCGACCGTTGACGATTTTCTCCAGGTGGAATCGTTTCCCCCGGCGAATTGGAAGACGCCCGTGGAACGGACGCACCGGCAGTGCGGCGGACTGACGGGCAATGCCTTGATCGCGGCGGCGCGTCTGGGCGCGCGTTGCGCCTACGCCGGCTGTTTGGGCACGGACGAGCTATCCAACCACGTTGCCCAAGTGTTCACCCGCGAAGGCGTTGACATCTCACGCGCACCGCGTTTGCCAGAGGCGCGGGTGATTCATTCAACCATCGTCATCGGCCGGGACACCGGGAGCAGGAATATCTTTTATGAGGTCAAGGGTGTTGTGGGCGCCCATCCTTCTCTTCCAGCCGATGAGGTGATCCGTGGGGCCAGAGTTTTGTTCATCGATCACTACGGAATGCCGGGAAATCTTCGCGCTTTGAAAAAGGCCCGCTTATTCGGAATACCCGTTGTCGCCGACCTGGAGAGTGAGGCAGTTCCCCATTTTGCGCAAGTTCTGGCCGGCGTGGACCACCTCATTCTCTCCGAGGAATTCGCGTGCCAACTGACCCGGGAAAAAAGCGCGGCCAGCGCGGCCGGAGCGTTGTGGCGCGCAGAGCGTGCGGTGGTCATTGTGACCTGCGGACACGATGGCTGCTGGAGCGTGGCTAAGGAGTCGGGAGAAAAGCCGCGTCATCATGAAGCTTTTCCGGTGCGCGCGGCCAACACCAGTGGCTGCGGGGATGTATTTCACGGAGCCTATGCCTTCCGGCTGGCTTGTGGCGATTCGTTGGACGAGCGCATTCGATTCGCCTCCGCAGCCGGCGCCGTCAAAGCGGGGCAGTCGGAAATTCCAAGGCTGCGAGCGGTGGAATTTTTGCTTCGAAAGCATTCCCGCCATCCAACCCCGCCCGCCCGGCTGACGGCAAAGTGAACGCCAAAGGTCCGCTTAAACGATTCTGTAGAAACCAATGAATACCAATTCCACCGTCGAACGAATGGAGGACGCCCTGCGTGAGTTGCCGATTTTGGACGTCCATACGCATTTATGCGGAGCCAAGCTTGCCGCCCAGGGGTTGCATGATGTGCTGCTGTATCACATGCTGGTGAGCGAGCTTTACGCGGCGGGTTGTCCTAGCGGGGCGCGCCTCACCCAATTTCCCAACTGGCCCTCGCGGGAAGAGGCGCACGAACGCATCCAGGAGGCGTTGCCGTTTCTGCGTTTCATTCAAAACACGAGCGGTTGGTGGGGCGTTCGCACCATCCTGGCCGATCTGTATGATTGGCGGGAACCCATCACGGCCGACAATTGGCGGCGACTCGATGACATGATTCGCGAGCGTGCAGGCGACGCTGTTTGGGCGCGCTCCATACTACGGCGCGTGAACATTCGGCGCACCAGCGCGGAGTATTGCCGTCGGGGCAAGGGCGAGGGTGATGATGTGCTGCAATATTCGCTGGAGTGGGGCATGTTCATGCGCGCGCAGTGGGGTGAGCACGACACGGCGGTTTACGACCTGGAACGTACTTGGGGGCGCCCGCCGGAGCAACCGGTAACGATTGGAGCCGGACCCCGCCCCACCCCGGACCGCGTTATCAAAACTCTGGATGACGTTCACGCGGCCATCCAGCACTACACGGACAGTATTCCTTACGACCGGGTCATTTCGACCGCCACGAGCGTTTCGACCGACATCGATTACACCCTGCCCAGTGACCAGGAGATGGCGGACGCGCTCAAGCGGCGCGCGCAAGCCGGCCCCCGGGACCGGGACCTCTATGCCGCTTACATTGGCGAGGCGTTCCTGGCGGCTTTGGAGAAGCGGGGCGACCGGATCTTGTTTCAATTCAGCCTCGGAGCCGAACCATTGCCCTTTGAAACCGCGAGCCGTCTGTCCCAGAGAACCTTGGGCCAGCTTGCCACTATGGTCAGCCGCCATCCGCGACTGCGCTTTCAATGTTTTGTCTCCAGCCGACATGCGAACCAAACCCTCTGCACCATGTGCCGTGAGCTCCCCAATTTCAGCCTGGCGGGTTTCTGGTGGCACAATTTTTTCCCAGGTGCCATTCGCCAAGTGATGGCTGAACGGCTTGAAATGGTTCCATTGAACAAGCAGGTGGGCTTCTTCTCCGATGCCTACACGGTCGAATGGGCGTACGCCAAGGCGGTGATCGTGCGGAAACAGATGGCCCGGGTGCTGGCCGAAAAGGCGTCGCAAGGCCAATATTCAGCCGATGAAGCAATCGCCATCGCCGGGGAAATCCTATTTGAAACTCCGCAAACGCTCGTGGGCATGATTCCGGCGACTCGAAATTGAAATTCGAAAAGTGTTCACCGAAAGCCGGCTCTCGTGCCATCTGCGCCAGGGTCTTGACGAGTTTTGGGTTGGTGTAACACAGGTTGAAATGAACACCAGAAGCCCATCCGCCACCGTCGTTAGGCTCGCTCTCCTTTCCTGGACCTGCGCCGGACAAGACAATCACACGAACGACGCCGGCAAAACGGCGGCGGGCAAGGTGGTCGCGACTTCCGAGGGTCTGCATGGTTACATTGGCTTCAGCGCGACCCGTCCGCCGGTGAGGTCCGAGTACAGCTCGGGGATGGGTTTCTACTCAGCGGTTTGGCCGCTGCTTGACCAGCCGCTGGCCGACTTCCAGATCGGTCTGGCGGGCTCCTGGATCACGCCCGACAACTCCGATAACAAGGACCAGCCCCTGGCTCCGGAAGGCACCCTGGCCCGCGCCTGGAAGGAGCGGGGTCCCACGTGGGACAGTGTATTCCAAACTGTGGAAGGCGGGCTTGGGTACTGGGCGGGAAACCACTTCCGATACGGTCCGCCGAAATTCAGCATGAACGCCACGCCACAATGCTACGACTACGAAGTCGGCTCGCCGGGATGGTCCTTCTTCTACAGCAAGGAGGCTCTGCCAGACAACCGGCTGAGCATCGCCCAACTCAGCAACCGGCTGCTGATCCCCCCCGATGCGCTGCCCTTCCAGGGGAATCCCAACGGCCAGTTCCTGGGCTACACCTGGATGGCCTTGCCCTTTACGGACCCCGAGTCCGGAGACCCGCCCACGGGCGACCAGGGTTGGACGTGTTTCCTGAGCGCGGCCAATTTCAAGGGGCCCATCGCCTTTTTTATCCCGGAGACCTGGAGCAAAATCGGCAAGCTGTTCAAGTATCCGTTCATTTATGGACGGGGGCTGGACGCCCGCCCGGGTAGCATGGGCGGCGGTGCCATGGAGATTAACACCGTGCCGCGTTTTGATTCCTCCGATGCCAGCGGGGTCGTCTATTCCAAGATTCCCAGGCTGCAGTTCCCCCTGGACGACCAGGGAAGAACCCTCCTGGTGCAGGACGTGACCTATTACTCGAAAGCCGCCCTTTACGATGCCTTCAAGGCCTGGCGCAACGCCGGCCCGGCTTGCTCCGGACGCTTCGACGAGAAGGGGGCCTGGAAGTCCACCTTGGCGACGAGCACCCCACGCTACGACCAGGCCGGCAAGAAAATGACCGGCGTTGAGCTTGTCTTTGACACCAGAGTGTTCGAGGACAACGTATGGGGCTTAGAATGGTTCAAAAGCGACATCAGCCCTAGAGGCTTTTTCCCGCAATATTATAAACATGTCCGGCAGGAACGGGTTGCGGTCGCGGCTGCGGAGGTGCCGGCAGAAACCGGATTGCTTTCCCAAGAGTTCAAGCTGGCCACGCGGGGCGAGCCCTACACTTCACCGACCACCGGTGCCTGGAGCCAGCCCGGACCGAAACGCGGACCGTTCACCGCCAAGCTCGCCGACGGTTCAGTGGTGACGTACTCCTGGTACCGTTTTGTCGATCAGCCCTCCTTTCAGCAGTACAATTGGAGTGAGGAAAAGAAGGCAAAGTTGCAGGCTTTTGTGGAAAAAATCCACGCGAACTGGCCGACTGACCGGGACTACATGGCGCCTCTCAGCCGCGGCGCGCTCGTGACTCTCGATCGGGCTTTGCTGGTTAAGCCACCCGAAGGCCTGGAGTTGGGTTTCGTTCCCATCGTGACGCGCCAGACAACCCGCTAACCAAACGGTGGCTGGGACCGCGGAGCGTGGGATTGACCGCTGCTGCTTACTCGACAGGCGGAGAGTTACCGTCAATCTCCGCTTCCGCAGCGCGCAACACGATACGTCTGTCGGCTTGCGGCGTGACAACCTTGGTTTCCACAACCACCGGTGCCGGTTTCAGGTCCGCTCCTGCAATCTTCAGCGCAAACACGTGATCGCAGGGCTTCTTCTCGGGCATCGCCACAACCAGGCCAGCGTCCGTCTGTTCCCAAGAGAGTTTGCCACGGTAACCGAGCAGACTGACCTTGGTGATCTTACCGGCGGGAACTGCGAGCGAGCGGATGATGATTTGCCGGTCAGTGGGCCAGCCGAGCGCCAGGGCGTAGAGCGTCTTGCCCTGGGCCGTAAAGCGGATGTCCTTGGCGGTGTAGCGGAGTTTGCCTTCGTTGAAGCCACCGCTCTTGACCCGAGCTGGGCCTTCGCCAAACGCTTTCCAGGGTCGGGTGCCGAAGATCGCTTCGCCGTTGACAGGCATCCAATGGGCCATTTCGTCGAGGACCTTCAGTTCATCGTCGTCAAGCGTTCCGTCGGGTCGGGGCGGGAAATTCAGGAGCAGGTTGCCGTTTTTGCTAACGATGTCGGCCAGCATCTGGAGCACAAACGTGGCGGATTTGTATCGGTGCTGCTCGAACAGACGAACGTCGTAGTACCAGCCCCCGACGCAGGTATCGGTCTGCCAGGGTTCGTCGCGGATACTGCCCATGATGCCACGTTCGAGGTCCTGCACCCACATACCAAGCGAATCCTGTTTGCAGTTGTACACGGCCTCGAAGTGGCCACGATGGTCGCGTAGATTCTGGTTGTAGAAATGGGCGACTAGCCGCCGACCGGTCTCCTCGAACGGGAATCCGCTATCGGAATAGAGCAGGTCGGGCCGGTAGGCGTCCACTAAATCCTTGATGCGCCTGAACCACTCTTGTTTCCAACTCTCGGGCGCGTTGTCAAGCCAGCCTGTGGCGTTCTGGTTGCCGGCGTGGTACAAGTCGGCGAACTGCGGATCGGCTCCGTCGTAGGGCACGTCTGCCAGCGGACCGGCTTTGTCGGCACGCTTGGTGACGCTGAACCAATTGTAACTCGCGCCCAAGTGCTCGGTGACACCAAAACGCAAGCCATATTTGTCGGCGGCCTTCTTCCACTCGCCAACAATGTCACGTTTCGGACCCATTATGACGGAGTTCCATCTGTGAAACTTCGAATTCCAACAGTCGAAGTTGTCGTGATGCTGAGCGATGACGCAGAAGTATTTCGCGCCGGCCTGTTTGTAAAGCGCCATCAGCCGGTCGGGATCCCAGTTGCCAGCCTTCCATAGCGGGATGATGTCTTTGTAGCCGAACTTGGACGGATGGCCATAGTGCGCGACGTGGTAGCTGTAATCCGCGCTCCCTTCCTCGTACATTTGCCGGGCGTACCAGTCGCCCTGTTGCGGCACCGCCTCCGGTCCCCACACCGCCCAGATGCCGAGCTTGGCATCGCGGAACCATTCGGGACACTGGTATTGTCTCAACGATTCCCAAGTGGGCTGGAACGGACCGTTCCCAGACTCCGGTTCCGGTTTATCGGCGGCTGTCAACGAGATAACAGCGAGCACGGCGAGCGCCGCGGCCATGCGCACGGCATGCGCCCTGTTCTCACGTCTTCCATTCATCCTCTGCAAGGGTATTTTATCGTAATAGTGCCATCATTGGCTAGTGTTACCGCGCCCTGCCAAATCCGGCACCGAGGCCGACGCCTACTTCAAGATCAGATAGAGCGCGTGGAGAATGCCTGGAATCCAAAAAAAGAAACAGAGAATGAGATTGATGATCGTGTCCTTGGCTGAGTTGGTTTTCAAATAAACCGCCAACGGCGGCAGCAAAATCGCCAGAACGATCAAAACTACTTTGCTCATTTAAGGTGCCCTTTCTAGCGACAGAATCAAGCAGTTGACCGACGGAGTCAAGAGCTCAAAGCATCGCTCCGCGATGGAGAAGACTATCGCCTGGTCGAACCTGCTAGGGGGTTCACCCCATAGGTAGTACCCGTGGGCCAGCCTAAGATGGAGTGGTTCTGTGTCCGACCGAGCGCTTATTTTGCTGGTTGACGACAGCAGCGATGAGTGTCTGCTGACGCGCCGGGCGTTCTTAAAAGCCAACGTGCTCAATCCCGTGTATGTCGTGAGCAGCGGTGAGGAGGCGCTGGCATATCTCAGCGGCACGGGGAGATACAGCAACCGCGCGGAGTTTCCTTTGCCTGGGCTGATCCTGCTGGATCTCAACATGCCGGGGATGGATGGCTTCGAGGTTCTACGCTGGATTCGCTCTCGGCCGGGATTGACTCGGCTGCGGGTGGTGGTGTTGACGGCGTCGAACGATGTGCGCGATGTGAATCTGGCTTACCAATTGGGCGCGAATTCCTTTTTGGTCAAGCCTGCGGATTTCGAACGGTTCGTGGAGATCAGTCAGGCTCTGAGTGGCTACTGGTTGTGGATGGACAAGCCGCCGGAGACCTCGCGGGTCCCACCCAATGGTTTGGAGCAGGTGCGTTAGCACGCACCAGGATTATTGGCGCTTAGGCAACTGGATGGGGCGCTCTTGAGCCGCGAGGAGGCCGATGGGGAGGGCGCTGAGCTTCACCAGGCGCTTTAGTCTGACGACCATCGCATCAAAGGCACAGGGCTTGTGAATGTAAAAATCCGCGCCCAACCCATTAGCCCGCTCGACGTCTTGGGGCGATTCGGAGCCAGTGAGCACGGTGATAATGACGGGCCTCAATTCCGGGCGTTGGCGGAGCCATTCCAAGACTTCAAAGCCGGTGACGGCGGGCATTCTGAGATCGAGCAGCAGCAGGTTCGGGAGTGGGTGCTTGGTCCGGTCTTGGAAGGGGGCAGAACCCCGAAAATAGGCAATCGCCTCGGCGCCATCCCGGACCACATGCGCGGGCGTGGGCGCGCCGGCTTTGTCCAAAGTCGTCTGCGTGAGCAGCACATCGTCCGAATCATCCTCGGCCAATAAGATTGTTATTGGTGGTATCATTACCGCTTTCATTCCGGCCAGACGGAAATCTTAAAGCACGGGATTTTCTAAGAAATGGGGTTTCCACCCCTGAGGAGATCCGGATCCAATCGCTCCAACTCGCGAGCGATCTGTGGATAGCGACCTGCGCCCTCCGGTCATCCAGGATGGCAACCCGCTACGCGAGGATTCCCGCCTTTCGGCCTCTTACGATGCGCGGCGAGGAGAGGTTCTTTCGCTCCTCCTCGTCAGCCGGTAATTATTTGCTTGCCTCGACCGATAAAAAGCGAGATTATTCACATTGCCGTGAAAACGTTTTCAACAGCTCTTTTAATCTCTCTGCTTTCACTTCCGGCTTTTGCGCAGGTTCGCATCACGGAGTTTATGGCGAGCAACACGCATACGCTGACTGATGAAGACGGCGACAGTTCCGATTGGATCGAAATCCAAAACACGTCGGGCGCCAGCCTCAGCCTGCTCAACTGGGCGTTAACGGACACTGCGGGCAACGCGGGCAAATGGCGTTTCCCGGCCACGAACATGGCGGCGAAAAGTTTCATGATTATCTTCGCATCCGGCAAAAACCGAGCCATACCCGGCGCGGAGCTGCACACAAATTTTAAGTTGAGTTCGGATGGGGAATATCTGGCGTTGTTCGCCCCCGACGGCACGGCAGCCACGGAAATCTCGCCCCAGTTTCCGCCGCAGTTTCCGGACGTTTCCTACGGCATCGGCATGCAGCTCACGACGACCACGCTGGTCGGGACGAACGCGGCGATTCATTTTTTGATCCCGGCGGACGCGTCGGCGGACGGGACCTGGACGCAGACGAATTTTGACGATTCAAGCTGGCAGGTTGGAACCGACGGCATCGGCTACGAAACCGGCATCCTGGATCCACAGGAGGAATCGTTCGCGGCGAAGGTACTGGCGACCGGGCCGGTAGCGTATTGGCGGCTGAATGAAACCAACGGCGTCGCGGCGGTCAATGCGGGATCGGACGGCGTGGAAGACGTCGGCGGTTATTTGGGCAACATCGTGTTAGGATTGGCCGGGCCGCGCCCGCCGCAATTTCCCACATTCGAGACAACCAATTACGCGCCGCTGTTCGACGGAACGAGCGCCTACGTTGGCGGGCCGTATGAATTGGTGAACAATCTGCCGGCGTTCACAATCGCCGGCTGGATTTGTCCGACCGCCTCGCAAAGCAGCCGCACCGGCTTGTTCGGGCAGAATGACACGCTGGAATTTGGGTTCATCTCCTCAAGTTCCCTACAGATCTGGTCGCCTTCCGGCTCGGTCACCGTCGCTTATCCGTTCCCCAACAATGCCTGGCACTATGTGACGGCCGCTGGCGGCAATGGACAAATCTCCATTTATCTCGATGGCGCCCTCGCCGGAACCAGTTCCACTTCAGGGGCAAACTTTGGCGAGTCGGAATATGATTTTAACATCGGCGGCGGTGGTGTTTTTGACCCGACTGGCAATTATTTCCACGGACAGATTGACGAGGTTGCCGTCTGGTTCCGGGCGCTGGCGACGAATGAAATCACCGCGCTGCTCGCCAGCAACGCCGATTATGTGAGTTACACCAATTACATCAACACCGACGTGCGGACACCGATGTATGGTTCCAACGCCACGGCCTATGTCCGCATCCCGTTCACGGTTTCTGACCCCAGCGCGTTTGACAACCTCCAGTTGCTGATGCGCTTCGACGACGGTTTCGCCGCGTATCTGAACGGGCATTTGATCGCGAGTTCAAACGCGCCGGCGCCGCTCGCCTGGAATTCGACCGCCACCCAGCGGCATCTGGATACGGAGGCCGTTCAATGGACGGCCTTCGACGTGAGCGCGGCGCGGCAGTGGCTGGAAGCGGGCAACAACATGCTGGCCATCCAGGCGCTGAACGTTGCGGCGACAAACACCGATTTTCTCATGCAGGCGCAATTGGTCAGCCAGAGCATTGCCGACACCGGCATTGGCTGGAGATATTTCACCGGCCCGACGCCGGGAGCGCCCAACGGAACCAGCACGAATGATTTCGGCCCGATCATGTCTGGCGCCAGCCATTCGCCCAACGTGCCGGCGGCAGGCGGCGCGCTCGCCGTGACGGCGCAGGTTGTCACGGGCTTCAACGCCATTTCCAACGTGACGCTGCACTACCGGGTGATGTTCAACCCGGAAGTTTCCCTGCCGATGAGTGCCAGCGGCAGCGGAACTTGGAGCGGCACGATCCCCGGCGGGGTTGCGGCGGCGGGACAATTGCTTCGTTATTACGTCACCGCCACGGACGCCGCCAACAACGTTTCCCGCTGGCCGATTTTCCCCGACGCGACCGCCTCGCAGCAATACTACGGCACGGTGGTGGCGGATCCTTCCATCCAGTCACACCTGCCGGTCGCTTATTTGTTCATCCAAGACACCACCTCCGCCGACAACCAAACCGGCACGCAAGGCTCGCTGTTTTATCTGAATGAACTTTATGACAACCTGACGATTTACGTTCACGGCCAATCCTCCGTCGGCTGGCCCAAGAAGAGCCACAACATTGATTTCCCGAAGGACCATAAATTCCTCTACCAAACGGGGGGCACGCGCGAAGACAAAATCATCTTCATGAGCAACTATGGCGACAAAGCGCGGATGTGCACCACGCTGACTTACGCGGCGATTGGGCAATCGGGTGGCGTGTCCTTTTTCTCCTTCCCGATCCGCATCCAGCTTAACGGCTCTTTCTGGGGAATAGAAGACATGGTCGAACACGGAGACGACCTGTTTTTGAGCCGCATGGGGCGCGACCCTAACGGTGCGCTGTACAAAATGTACAACGACATGAGCACCGCGTCCGGCAACGAAAAGAAGACACGCACCGACGAAGGCACGGATGACTTGACCGCGCTGATTACGAACCTGGATGAATCCCTGCCCCTGACCACCCGAATCGCTTACGCATGGGACAATCTGGACCTGCCGCAGACCGCCAGTTTTTTTGCCGGGCTGGCGCTGGTGAGCGATCAAGATGTCGGTCACAAAAATTATTATTTGTATTGCGATAGCGACAACACCGGTGAATGGGCGATTTTCCCGTGGGACGTGGACTTAAGCTGGGGACGAGACTGGCTGGATACGGCGGGTTATTTCACGGACACCATCTTCACCAACAACGTGTTGAATTTTTATCCAGGCGCGCCCATCCAGTCCAAACCTTCGAACCGGCTGTTCGACTTGTTTTTTGCGAACGGCGATTTCCGGCAAATGTATCTACGGCGGCTGCGGACGTTGATGGACACGATTCTCATGCCCACCGGCACACCGACCAACGCGCTGGTGCTCGAAACGCTCATCCGCCAGTACGAACGCGCCCTGAACCCAACCAACATTTCGCCGTCCGACACCGCGCTTGATTACGCCGCCTGGGGACCGACCTGGGGCGACACCAATCTGAGCGTCTTCCCGAACTTCGCCGAGCTCATTGTTTCGACCCATTTGCCGGGGCGGCGGCATTTCCTCTACAGCACCAACGCCACGCTCAACGGCGATGTTATCCCAGCGGCGCAGCCGACCAACGCCGCGATCCTGATCGGCTCCTGGGATTACCAGCCGGCCAGCGGAAATCCGGCGGAGCAATACGTCGAACTGCGCAACACCAATGCTTACGCCGTGGACGTTTCCCATTGGCGGCTGATTGGCGCGATTGAATTCACCATGAGTCCCGGCACGGTCATTCCCGCCGGCGGATCGCTTTACCTGGCCGCAAATGTCAACGCCTTCCGCGCCCGGGCGGCCAGCCCCCACGCAGGACAAAACATTTTCGTGCAGGGGCCGTTCGGTGGATTCTTGAGCACGCAGGGCAACTCGCCGCTGATCCTGGAAAACGACAAAAACGTGCTTGTCAGCCAGAACACCTACGCTGGAAACCTGTCGTCTGCGCCGCTCATCGCCGGAAACCTCGCGGTGCTCCGAATCGGCGACGGCACAGAAACTTTGGCCAGTTCGGGCGACTCGGTTTTTATTGATCAGTTCACGACCAACGGCACCCTCGCGGGCAGCATCGCGATTCCCGACAACGCCAGCAACGCCCTGATTGTCAGCGGCAGTGCCACCTCCGAAGGCGGGCTGACCCGTTCGGCGGACGGGCGACTGCTGGTGCTCGCCGGCTACAATATCACGCTGACGAATGCCGCCAGCCTGGGTTCGTCCCTCGCCAGCGCGAGCGCGACCAACGTGCCACGAGCGCTGGGCGTGGTGGATGCCTTGGGCAACTTCGCGCTGGTCGGCCGGACGACCAATCAATATGGCGGCAACAACATGCGCTCCGGCACCACCGACGGATGCGGAAATTACTGGGGCGCGGGGGCGACGAGCGGAACCTTTTATTTTGGCGGCGGGCAGGCTAACACCATTCAAACTGACATCGTCAACTCCATCGTCATCCAGGATCTCGGTGGAAATCTTTATTTCAGCACCGCCAAGACCACGCCCGGCATCTGGAAGATTCCGGGAACACCCACAGTTCCCGTCATGGACGCCGCCGTGTTCTTGAGTGCCGGCTCCAAGGCGGGCCCGTATGCGTTTGCGCTTAACTCCGACGCCACCACCGCCTACCTCGCGGACGACACGCTCAAGGGCACCGGGGGCATCCAGCGCTGGGACTTCGCGGGCGGCGTGTGGGCGATGACCTATGCGTTTACCAGCCTGACCAACGTTGGCGCACGCGGCGTGGCCGTGAATTTCAGCGGTGCGCAACCAGTCATTTACGCGACTACAGCGGAGAACAGCACTAACCGGCTGGTTTCCATCACCGACACCGGCGCGGCGTCGCCCGTCACCACGCTCGCCACGGCGGGCGTGAACCAGATTTTCCGCGGGTTGACGTTGACACCGGACGCGGCATTGAATCCAGGTATCATTGGCGCCGTCAAGAACACTAATGGCTTCGTCATCACCTGGACGGCCTTGTTGAACCGGAATTACACGGTGCAACGGACGGATAACCTCGCCACTCCCAACTGGGCCACCCTGACCAACCTGACTTCGACCCTGCCGGTGATGACGGTGACGGACATGGCTCCACCCGCAAACACAAACGCCTTCTATCGGATTATTTTGAACCCGTGAGGGCTGAAGTAGCTCGAAGTAGCAACTCGGCTGAAGAACCTCCGGCTATGCAGCGATCCAGAATACTGACATTAGTTTGCGCCCTGGGTTTGAGTGTGGGAGCTCACGCGGGCGAGCCGACCGCCGCAGATAAACTTGGCTGGCAATTGGCGATACACGAGCGGACTTTCCAGAAATTCCCGCTGTCCGTAGGCATGGACAAGACAGCGGCCCTGGGTCTCAAACACATGAGCCTTTCCGCGGTCGTTCGGCTCAGTGGCACAGATGAGGTCGCCCTGGTGGCTCTCTCCGACGCGCAAATCCGAACCATCAAGGATCAGGCCAGAGCCAGGGGGTTGACGCTGGTCAACGCCTACGTCCCCTTGCCGGCCGAAGAGGCTTTGTGTCGCAAGTCCTTCGAGTTCGGGCGCAAAATGGGGCTTGATGTTTTGGTCGGCGAGCCGGAGCCCGAAGCCTTGGACACCGTAGAAAAACTTTGTAAGGAGTACCATATCAAGGTGGCCATCCACGACCACCCCGAACCGTCGCACTACTGGAACCCCCAAGCCGTGCTGGATGCGATCCGTGGCCGCGGCCCCTTGCTGGGTGCGTGCGCCGACACTGGCCACTGGATACGCTCTGGTTTGGACCCAGTGGCGTGCCTGAAACTACTCCAGGGTCACATCTTTTGCCTGCACTTTAAGGATCTAAACAAGCAAGGTCGAGATGCCCACGATGTGCCCTGGGGCACGGGAGTTGGGCAATGCAGGGCCATGATGGCGGAACTCAAACGACAAGGTTTCCACGGTGCGTATTGCGTGGAGTACGAGTATAATTGGGACAACTCGACGCCGGAGGTGGCCCAGTGCGTTAAATTCTTCAACGAGACTTGCGCGGAACTGGCGCCGAATCCCAAACCCTAGGGTGAAAGATGAAAGAGCTTGCAACCACTCGCCCGTTGACGCCTAAATGCCACGAAGGGCTCATGGCAAATATGGTGGAGGGGATCCCATGCCGTCTGGGCGTTGATTACTTGGAGAATTCGTCAGCCTACAAGGTACGCCGGGCGCTAGTTTTCACCGGGGCGATCGACGAGTTCTTCAACTTCGATGCTGGAGGGCTGGGCTACCGGAGCCTCGAGCGCGTACACGAGTTTCTGCCCGGCTCGGACTGGTATCAGCCGTGCGGCCAGGTGAATCACCCCGACGCTGGGGACCAGTCCGCACTTCTGACGCTGGAATGGAAGCATTTGATGCCTCCCGACCAACAGCAGCGAATCCGCGGGACACTTATCACTCGGGAGTTTCCGTTCACCCCGGAGGACTCCGACCGGTTCGAGTATCCAGTGCCGACGGCGTGCCATGCGCAGCTCTACGGCACTACCGCCGGCGCGCCCAAGCGGCGCGAAAGCTCGTTATCTGCGGCCGCTTGGGAACTTACCGTTACCTCGATATGGACAAGGCAATCGGCGTGGCGATGTGCGTGGCCGAACGGATGTTGCGCCACAACTCGGTGGGCTGCAGTAAGGAGTTGATGGCTGGAGTTCTGGACTGAGAGATGAGAATGGTGGTTTTCGCCCACACGCCGCCGCCGCACCATGGGCAGAGCCAAATGGTCAAGCTACTAATCGACGGAATGGCCGGCGATCAGCCGGAGGGGGTTGCGCGGCAAGCCGATTCGGGCGCGGGAGGGGCGCAGGAGAAAAACGGCGCCTTGGGTATTGAGTGCTATCACGTAAACGCACGGTTATCGCGCGACTTGAGGGACATCGGAAGTGCACGATGGCAGAAAATCTTTCTGCTAATCGGTTATTGCGCGCAGGCCTTGTGGCTAAGGGTACGTTATGCCGCAACCGCGCTGTATTTCGTTCCCGCCGCACCCCTCCGCGCCTCTTTGTACCGAGATTGGGTAGTGATGCTGCTGTGCCGCGGCGCGTTCCGTTCGACCATCTGCCATTGGCAGGCGGTGGGAATGGGAGAGTGGCTGGAGACGCATGCACAAGGGTGGGAAAAGCGAATCAGCCACGCGCTGATGGACAAGGTCGAATTGGCAATCGTGCTTTCGAAGTTCACCCAGGCGGATGCCGAGAGGTTCCATCCGCGGAACGTGGGCCTGGTCCCAAATGGCATCCCTGACCCCTGCCCTGACTATGATACGACAGCGCGACCACGCCGCGCATGCCGATCGTCATTGCGCCGGCGGCTCCTGGTGGGCGAACGAGTGGAACAGCCGCTGCCTAGATGGGCCGGAGAGAATCCGGCGGAGGTGAAGGTGTTGTTTATGGCTCATTGCTCGCGTGACAAGGGGTGTTCGACGCGATTGAAGGGGTTCGCCTATTCCTGGGCCAGTTCGAGAGAATAGGAGCACGCCGTTTCGGCGGCCAGTGTGGCCTCGTCGGGAGCAACTGCAGGACTAAGGCTACGCGGACGTTGGGCCAGGTTCGTTGCGGACTCCGCTGGCGAGCGGGGAAAAGCGCAGCCGGCCAGCCAGAATAGGCAAACGCCAGTCCAGAGGGCGAAGCCCAGGCGGCAGGCGATCTCTGTTTTCCCGCGATCCCGAGGTTCAACTGGGTGCGTCAGCACCGTCGCGCGAGGTCCGCTACTTGGCCACTGCACCGAACACTTTTTGCAGCAAATCACTAGTTCGCGCGACTGGACTTTCACGGATGCGCTTCTCCTCCTCGGCAACCATTTTGAACAGACCGTCCAGAGCCTTGTTGGTAACGTAAGCATCCACATCAATGGCGTCGGAACCGAGCACCGACCGACCGAAGGACCCGAACGCGTTCCCGGTATTGGCTTTCTCCATGAGCCGCTTGTAGGTGGACGTCACGCCCGTTTGGTCAGTTGCCTTCTTGACGATGGGCAGGAACCGGTCAAACAGATTGGTTTCGGTGGTCCTGCGAAAATACTGCGTGGCAGCGTTGTTGGTGCCTGTGAGGATCATCTTGGCATCCTCAATCGACATGCCCTTGATCGCGTCCCCGAAAACCCCGGCGGCTTCCGGCACTGCCTGCTCGGCTGCATGATTCATCGTGTTGACGAAATCATCCGCCAATTTGTCCTGTCCGAGCGCGCGCAACGTCTTCTCCACCGTGCGCAATTTCTCGGGCATGGGGATTTTGACATCGAGATTGGTGAGGAACCCGCCATCGTGGCCAAGTTGGCTGACCGCCTGCTGCACACCCTTGCTCAATGCTTCTTTCAGCCCGTTGACCATCTGGTCCTGCGACAAGGAAGAGGTCAGGGTGGCGGGCGAGATGACCGTCTGATTCGTGGCTTTTTTCCCCAATCCGAGCGCGTCAAGGAAGCCGGCGTGGGCGGTGCCAAGGAACGCAAACAGGAAAAGCAGGACAACGACGGTTCTGAGTGGTGTCTTCATAAGCTTACAATCTAGTAATATCGCATAGGGTGTTCCCGATGGCAAAGCCGGGGACCGTCTCGGCCGGCGGCTTCTTTCGTGGCGTGGGTGCCGCAGAGGCCGCGTCGTTTCGGATTACTTTTTGGCCTGCCCTCGGATTCTGCCGACCAAGTCGTTTTGGAGTTTAGTTTCTTGGCTGAGACCGGTTAGGGATAGACGCGCACCCGGTAGAACATTTGAGTGAGGGGCAGGACGGTGAAGGCAGGAGGCGCGGCACCGGGGACAGGTGTCCAGGGGCCGTCCAGGTTCGCCGCCTGCAGGAGAGTGCCGAACGGCCAGCTTAGCACCAGGTTCGTGCCGGAGGGCTGCCAACTCAGCGTAACGGAACCGGCGAGCAGAGCCATCGAATAGAGCGTGCTGATTTGTGCGGGCGAGAGCGTGTAGTTGAAGACGGCCACCTCATCAATTTTGCCGTTGAAGACGCGGCTAGGAAGGGTCGTAGTGTCGGCGCCTATTGCGGTCGGGCCGTCCCAAGCTTCGACATCGTGGGCGATGGCGTTGGTAGAGGAAAGGAGAACACTATTGGTGCCGACGTAGAGAACAGCCTGCGTTGGGGCAACGGTTAAAGCCACAAACGACCACTGGCCGGATTTCACGTAAAGGCGGCTGGGCCAGCCGTAGGTGTTAGTATTGTCCCGGTTCCAGGTATAGCCGATCTCGTCCGACACGAGGCGGCCGCCCGGAAAGTCCAGTCCGACGGGGTAGGTGCTGCCGCGAGAAAAAACGACTCCTGCAGCATTGAGGATCGGTGCAAAGGGATAGACCCAAGCGATGATGGTGGCGGCGTTGGTGTTCAGGTCCAAGGCCGGCGTCATCACGTATCCAACACCGGGGGCGGATACCGTACCGTCCATGGCGACACCAGAATTAGTGGTTTCAAATCCATAGAAAGGCGGGTTCGGCACTCCAGAGAGGCCGTTGGTAGTGTTGGTTCCGTAAGTTGCGTCGAGGCGGCCATAGTACTCATAGGCGATCGAGCTTCCATGGGTTTCATTGAAGCGCCAATAGTAAAGGGGGGAGCAGGCCATGACTTGCGCGGCGTACTGGCTGATGAAGTAAGGCGCGACTGAGATGTTGATAGTGGCCGAGGTGGTCCTGGTTTCGGTGGTGTCATAGGCCTCGGCATAAAGGGTATGGTTCCCCGCCCCCACGGCCCTAATCGTGCAACTGAAGGGGGCGGTACCCGTAGAAGCAGCTAAAACGCCGTCCAGAAACACGTTCACTAACACGATTGAGTCGTTGGTGTCCGGATCGCTGGCGTTGACATTGACCGTAAGGTCGGCCGGGCCAGGAAAGTTCTCTCCATTCGTAGGCGAAGTGATGGCGCAGGCATTGGGCGGATGGTTGGCATTGGTAGCGCCAAGCTGAACCCAACGCGGAACGGGGACATAAAGGCTGTTATCGTTGAGGACGTTGGTGCCGGCCGAATTGCCACAATAGGTGAGCAGGGCCTGACCGCTGACGGGCGAATAGAATTCGAAATGTTCCTTGGCGGCATAATAGAACACCGGCCAAGGCAGGTAGCCCGGCTCATTGGCTAGAGTCACGAGGACCGTGGCGCCGCTGCCGCTTGGCCAGCCGTTGGTCAGCGAACTGGACGCCCGTCCCCAAAGATAGGAACTCGGGAAGCCATCGTCACATTGGATGTCCACATATTTGCCGAGGTCCAGGTGGTAGCGAATGGAGAAATCGGGCGAACCGTTGGTCATCATGGCTTGCGCATCGGATAGGTCCGAGCCGGTGCCGTCACGCCAGAGATTGTTTGTGGTGTAGTACTGCAAATTCGCGCCCGGGTTGTCCAAGCCGCTAAGAGGGATCCGGAACAGGAGGAAGCTGCGATAGTTCCAGCCGGCCACAACCGTATCCTTATTGCCCCAAAGATAAGCATAGCCGGCGGCGGTATCCACGTAAGTTGAAACGCCCGGGGAAATGTTCGTGCTATCGAGCACATCCTTGTGGAAGGTGATCGGCCAGAGCGAGGGATTAGATTCCGAATCCACGTTGGTCATGACTGCCATATCAACTGCGAACTGCTGGTAACCGCTCAAGGCCCCGCTGGGCTGGCCCGTGCGGCGCATCCGAGCGAGAAAAGCATAGACTTGGCCGCGGTAGTAGAAACCATCCTGCATCCAGTACCACCAGTTGCCGTTCGTATCGGAGCCCGGGCTGGCGAAGAAAGAAGTCATCGCGCCCTGGTCCCGGCCACGGATGTAATAATGGATATTGGTCGAGTATCCGTTCCAGGTTGTGACCGCCACGGAATTGTTGACCATGCCGGCACCGTTGCGGTTTGTGCTGGCGTCCTGACGCACATAGGTGTCGCTGAAGAGCCAGAGGATAGTGTGGCGGCCATCCAGCGGAATAGAAGCGGCCGTGTCGGCGCCCAGCCAGCCATCTTTGAGGGGGAACTGCGGTGTGAAGGCGGTCGCGTTCCAACCTGCCAGAACGGCGAGAAGAAAAACCGTTCTGCAAGCGATCCACGACCATCCATTGTGCGCGCCGCTTTCGGAACTATGAGAGGGTTTATCCATCGGGCGCCTTATTCTTTTTCAGCGGACAGCCCGTCGGGGCGGGAAGTGATCGTGAAGAGAGCCTCGCCCCAGCGGACATGCCGCAATTGGCCGGAGAAACCGCGTGGCTGCTTCGAGGCCCACAACATGGCTTGGTTATTCAGCGCGGGACGGAAGCCAAAAAAGGCGCGGATGACGACATCGGCAAAACCAGCGCCGCACAAGGCTTCACGACAGGTGGTGCCGGCATTGGCGATCCGCACTGGGGCGTCGTAATCTCTCTTCTTCGGCCCATAGAACTCGTGCCCTTGCGAGAAAGCGCCTTCGTGGGTGGCCGCCTCGCAACGCCGATAAAAATCGAGGGCATCCTGCCAATATCCCAAGTGGCAAAGACCATCGACCGTTTCGGGCGGCCAACCGGCGTAGGCGCCCATCGGGCCGTGGTCGGGGCGGTCCGAGCGCTCCGCGGCCGGGTCCTGGAGCGACTGTGCGCGCATCCAGTTTTTCATGAGCAACTCGCGAGTGACGAAGTCGCGCATCTCGCGGCGGGTGTCGGGTGAAAGATCCTGAGCGATGCTTTGGGCGACAAATTGGAAGTCCAGGCAATGGCGCATATCGAACTGGCGGCCATCGGGGTAGCGGCTTTGCCAGAAGCCCTTGCCGCGAGCATAAAGCTGCGGGATGGCTTTGGCCAATTTGTCGGCGGCGGCGCGCCGTTGAGCGGCCAATTCGTGATGGCCGAGGCTGTCGTGGAGCTGGGCCATCTCCCGGAGCATGCTCACATAAGCCGCGTTGAAGCCGGCGGTGGCGTGGATATAAGTGGGCACGCATTCGAGAAAATGGTTGGGGTCGCCGCCGAAGTCGGCCAGGCCACCGTCTGGCATAAGATATTTCTGGTAGTTGAGCGCCAGTCGGTCAAGATGTTCGAGGAAAGTTTTGTCACCGATTTTCTGATCGAGAAAGGCGTAATCGCGGGTAACTTTCAGGTAAGTGGTGGCGATGCGGAAGAGCATCGGGTAATTGGCCACATACCGATAGCCAAAGGCGCGGTTGCCATAGTAATCGAACGCGAGGCACTTTTCCAGGTCCCACTGCAGAGTCTTAATAACGTATGCTCGCATAGCCTGGGGTTCCAGCAGAGCAAAGAGGGTGTCCATCATGCCGGTGTCCCAGATGAACTGAACCGAGGCGCCGTAACGCGGGCCGCCGGCGAGGAAAACGCGCGGGCTGTAGGGGAGTTGGTCGCGCAGCATCAGCAGCATCGTCACGACACCGAGATAATAGTTGCGGCGCAAAGCCGGGTCGTCGGTTTGCAGCACGGGCAGGTTTCCTTCGAAAAAGCCATTGTGAGGCGTGAACACCTGCGCATAGCGTTCTTCCCAGAGACGTTTTGCATCAGCGAACACGGCGTCAAACTGGGCCGCCCACCGAGCGGCGTCAGTCATCACGCCGGCGCCCTCGCCAAAGGCCATCACGAACTCGATTGAGTTGGTTTCACCGGGGGCAAGACGAAAGCTCCACGTGGCGACGCCCACATGGCCGTCGGACGTTAGGCTGGCCGGCTTGTGCGCGAAGGCGAAGACGGTTTGGGCCGGCGTTTTGGTGTCGCCAACAACCAGAGCTGCGCCTGATTTGGCAACGGTGGCGCGGTAGTCGGCGGCATCTTCGAGGCGAGGTGGGGGCGTGGCGTCAATGGCAGCGCGGATGGCCTCCGTTTCTTCGTAGCGCCGTTTTGGGCCCCCCGGGCCAGGTTGGGCGTAGGCCCAATCCCAGGAGGAGGGTTCGGTCAGTTTGCTGATGGCCCCGATGAGATCCAGGGAGAGTTGCCCGCTCAGGACGCCGGCCTGGACATTGGAGAACGTGATGCGCCACAGGACACCGCGAGCGTCGAAGACCATGCGGTTGACCGTTTCGATGGCCAAGCCGTCCCGAACGGAAGTGCGGACCGCCTGGTACGGGAACCAGCGGAACTTGTCGGCGACCGGCACCTTGCCATTCACCTTGAGAGCGCCGCTGTGGAACTCTTGAGAAAAAGGGGGCGAGGCGAGCCAACTGACGCTGGCGAGGTCTTTATTGACCAACATTTGACCGTTGAAATTGTCGAGCGAAGGGAACTGTTCTAGTTCGGTCCGAGGCTTCCAATCACTGGCCAGGTCATCGAGAGTAGGGACACCTGGCGGCAATGGGCAGGAGACCGGAGCCGGGAGAGAGGGTCCGCTCTTGGAGGAGGCTTCGGCGCGCGCGTTGGAGGAGGTGGTCACTGCCAGCAGCACAACCAGCGTGATAAGAAATGCCTTTCCGGTCATGCCTTTCATCTGAGATGGGATTACCATGAAATGGAGGGAAAGGCAAGGTTCTGAAAGATTTAGAGGAGAGAACAATGCGTTGCCAATCAACGGAGTTGCGCTCAGACTGTGGGCATCGTCGGCGCACCAAATCAGCAAGATGCCATGACAGACTCTCTGACGAGCAACGCTGGGAACCCCGACCTGGCGATACGCGAGCCGGCTCCCACTGAGGTCGAACGAGTCCTCCATTTATTTCCCAACGTGCTGCTGTATCGGGAGGCGCGGCTGCTGGCGGCGGTGCGAAGCCGCCCGATCGAGCGCTTCGTGGCGGCCGCCGCCTGGTGGCCGGCAACGACGATTGGGATGTTTCAAATCGCTTGCGCTCCCGGAGTGGATCGAGGCTTGGTGGCCGGTTTGTTGATTGACAGGCTGGCAGAAGGTGCACGCCTGGCGGGAATGGAACGGATCCAATGCGCGAATCTGCTTACCGACGATAATGTTTGGCTTGGAATCCTGCGAACCTACGGCTTCGAGTGCTCGCGCTCCGAACGTTCTTTTGAAGTCGCTTATCAGGACATCTGGCTGAGGCTGAGCCAACTCCACCAAAAACACGGGGCACAGTTCCGCGCCAGTTGGCGAGTGGAACCCATTCGGGCGCTTTCGCCGGAAACTGCGCTCGAGGTCATTGGGTCGCATCGGCTCTTGCCTCCGGCCCAAGTTCGCGCCTATTGGCAAAAGAATTCTCCTGGAGGCTTTAGCCTTGACCTTTCTTGCATTTTGTTCGACGGCGAGCGGCCGTTTGGGGCGTTGTTGGGGCGGCGAATGGGCGAGGTGTACTACGTGGACGTGCAAGTAGTGCAGGAACCGAACTCCCGCCTGCGCTCATTGGCCGACCTGTTTATGTTGCATCGAGCGTTCGGTTTGCACCAAGACGCGGAACGGGCCGGCCGGGAGGTTCCGATCCACTGGGTGAGGTTTCGGAGCGGCGAAAACGAGCATCGGCAGACTGCCAACCTGGCCCTCCGCATGGGAGGGAGAGAGCTCTCGCCGCAACATGTGATGACGAAAGCGTTATGAACCCAGTTTTTTTGGATTGAGGCCATGGCCAGCCGAATGTTGCTCGTGGGTTGGGATGCAGCCGATTGGGCGATCCTGCAACCTCTGATGGAGACCGGAGAAATGCCGGCGCTTCGCGGCATCGTTGAGGCGGGGGTGTCGGGCCAACTGCTCTCCACGCGGCCCTTGCTGCCGGTGGCGCAGTGGACCACTCTGGCCACGGGAAAACGCCCTTGGCAACATCGGGTGTGCCACCTGATCGAGAGGTTTACCGAGGCCAACGAGCCGGTGCCTGTGACCGCCGCGCAACGACGGGCGCTGGCGCTGTGGGAAGTATTGGCCCAGGCGGGAAAGCGAAGCTTGGTGGTGGGCTGGCCTGCCACCCATGGCGGACACACCGAAAACGCCGTTCTCGTGTCGGACCGTTACGCCCAACCCACCGCGCCGGCGGGAGTTAAGCCGTGGCCGCCCGCGGCGGCCGGGACGTATTGGCCAGAGAAAATCGGCGCCCGGCTAAACCATTTGCGAGTAAGTCCTCAGGATGTAGGGCCCGAAGTCATTTCGCGGTATGTTCCCGAATGGAGAAAGATCGATCAAAAACGCGATCGACGCATTGGCATGTTGCGGGTACTTCTAGCCACGGACTTTTCGTACCACGCAGCGATGACCGACTTGCTTGCGGGTCAAAAGTGGGACTTTGCGGCGGTACATTTTCCGGCATTGGGAGCGCTTAGTCAGATGTTTCTGCCTTATCGGTCGCCCCGGCCAGACTGGATTCCCAAAACCGAGTTCGGGCTGTATCAAAATGTGCTTGGCACTGCCTGCCGTGCGCTGGGTGAAATGCTGCGGCTCCTGATCCAGGCCGCCGGAACAGACGTTGCTGTCATCGTGGTTTCCGCCCACGGTGTAAGCCGGCGCGCCCTGCCACCGCCGAGCGCTCATGCCCGCAACAACCAGGCCTGGCGGTCGCCCCACGGCATTCTTGCCGTATCCGGCCCGGGATTCGCGGCCGAGGCGGCCGCCCTTGGCGCAACCGTTCTCGACGTGGCTCCAACCGTTCTGACGTGGTTCGGGTTGCCCATTGGGGACGACATGGAGGGGCGGGTTCTGATTGAGGCCTTTGCGACGGCGCCCCAGATCGCGCGGGTGGCAACTTGGGAGCCACGGCAACCTGCGGCGCTTGCCGACGCCCACGATGAAGCTGTCCGTGATAATCCCAAAGCAACTGACCTGCTCCGGCGGGAGTTTGATTGGAATCTTGCGCAGTCCCTGCTCGAGGCAACCCGCCACGGAGCAGCCTTGCCAATTCTGGAGAGGCTATTCCGCGCGTTTCCGGA
>Ga0209517_10000991_pt1 | contig 45638 bp, 32 predicted proteins | sample PeaSoiMetSII2010_FD_187695 | JGI IMG/M metagenome (GOLD analysis project Ga0209517, IMG submission 187695) | Peat soil microbial communities from Weissenstadt, Germany - SII-2010 (SPAdes) (version 2) | ecosystem: Environmental > Terrestrial > Soil > Wetlands > Peat | place: Germany...
AAGGCGCTCGGGAATTCCTGGCCCCGCAAGGCCGCAATTACCGCCTGCAGATCATCCCGGCTCTTGCTGGTCACGCGGATTTCCTCCCCTTGGATTTGCGTCGTGACCTTGTGCTTGCCTTGGCGAACGAAGCCGGTGATTTGCTTGGCCAGCGTTTGATCGAGCCCCTGTTTGAGTTTGACGAGCAGCCGCGCATGCCCGAGCGGCGAGATTTCCGGTTCCCCGCGCTCGACATTTTTGAGGCTGATGCCGCGCTTAGCCAGTTTTCCCATCACAATGTCCGCCAAGGCCTGAATCTTGAAACGGTCTTCGGCGGCCAGTTGGATTTCATTTTCCTGGAGTACAATCTCCGCCTTGGTTCCTTTGAAATCAAAACGGTTAGCGAGTTCCTTTTTGGCCTGGTTCACGGCGTTCTCGACTTCCATCGAGTTCACCCGGGAGACGATATCGAAGGACGGCATGACCTCCGCTCACTTCAGGCGGTCGAAGGTTTTCTGGAGGATTTGCCAATCTTTAAGGCCCTGGAGCTTTTCCCGGGAGTTAGCGATGAGACCGGCTTCTTTGGCATTCTTGGTGGGCTTGCGCACTTGGTAGAAGACTCCGAAATAACCGGGAAACGGCTCGCCGGCCAGCTTGTACGCAGCGAGTTCATTCGTGACGTCGTGATCGGCCGGTACGTTGTTGAAAACGCCGCCTTTGCGGGGATTCGAGGCATCGAAGGCGCCTTCGTAGAACTCGACGCATTCACTCAGGCACTCGATGAAGCTGAAACCGTCATGGTCCATGGCGGCTTCCATCATCTGCAGCACATGGGCGGGGTTAGTGCTGGTGGTGCGCGCAATGAAAGTGGCGCCGGCCGAGATGGCCTGTTTCATGGGGTTGATGGGATAATCAACCGCGCCCCAGGTGTCCGTCTTGCTTTTGAAACCCAGCGGTGAGGTGGGCGAGGTCTGCTTCTTCGTCAGGCCGTAAACCCAATTGTCCATGACCACATAGGTCAGCTTAATGTTCTTGCGAGCCGTGTGGTTGAAATGATTGCCGCCGATCGAGAAGGCATCGCCGTCGCCGCCAAAGACAAAGACGTGCAGGTCCGGCCGGGAGAGCGAAATGCCACTGGCGAAGGGCAGGGCGCGGCCGTGAATATAATGCGCCCCGTGGGCTTGGACGAAATAGGGGAACCGGCTCGAGCAGCCAATGCCAGAGATGGTCGTGATTTTCTCCTGCCACAGCTTCCGTTTCTCGATGAGCTTAAAATAAAGCGCGAGCACGGAGAAATCTCCGCAGCCGGGGCACCACGTGGGGTGATCGGCCGCGATTTCTTTCTTCGTCAGCGGTTTGCGGACTTCCGGCGCAGGTGAGGCTACGGAGGTAATGTCGCCACCGCGCGCAGGGATTTCGTTTGTTGTCGTTGGAGTGGGGGAACTCATAACACGGTGAAATTGGCCAGTCGTTCAATTGGATTGGACCGGCACAGACTTTTCGATGGACTGAGCGCCGGAGCCGTTTCCGCCTGGTTGCGCCGAGAGGGCGGCGCGGGCGCGATCGAGGATTTCTCTGACTTTCCAGGTCAAACCATCCGTTTTGTTGATCCCTCGAATTTTCGGGTCGGCGAAGCGGGCGCGTAACAGCCCACCAAGTTGGCCGTAGCCGTACAAGCCTTCGTCGTTCATCTCGACGACGAGCACGGCACTGAAACCGGCGAACAGGTTTTCCAAGCCCGGCGGCAGCGGGTTGAGATAGCGAATATGGACTGCGGAGAGGCGGTTGCCCGTCGCCCGCGCGCGATCCACTGCTTCGCGAATCGGTCCTTGGGTCGAGCCCCATCCGACCAGCAACACCTGGCCTTCGGGGGGCCCATAAATCTTCGGGGTGGGCAAAGTGGCCGCCAGCGCCTGCAATTTCTTGCGCCGCTTGGCCGTCATTTGCATGTGCAACTTGGGCGAGCCCGTCGGATGGCCTAGTTCGTCGTGCTCCAACCCGCCGGCGATCGGGTAGCGCCCGCTCAGGATGCGCGTGCCAGGGACTACCCGCCGCGAGACCCCGTTGGGCGCGGACAAATCGTAAGGTTTGTAATCAGCCACCGGGGTCAGGTCCGGTGAAATATCCTGGCAAACGGCCTCGAGGTTTGGCTCGGGGAGGGCTTCGATGCGCGTCGCAATGGCCTGGTCACTCAAAATGACCACCGGCGTATTGAATTGGCGAGCCAGGTTGACTGCCTCGATCGCGGTGTAGAAACAATCCTCGACGTTGGCCGGCGCCAAAACTACCCGGGGCGAATCGCCGTGGCCACCGAAACAGGCGATGTTCAGATCGGATTGTTCGACGTTCGTGGGCAGGCCCGTCGAAGGTCCGCCCCGTTGGACGTCGCAAACGATCAGAGGAACCTCGGCCATTACCCCCCAACCGATGGCCTCTGTCTTGAGTGAGATTCCCGGCCCGCTCGAACCGGTGATGGCCACCTGACCGGCGTAACTGGCGCCCAAGGCCATCGACACGGCCGCAATCTCGTCCTCGCACTGCACGAAAGTGCCCCCGTATTTGGGCAACTCGCGACGAAGGATTTCCATCACGTCGGACCAGGGCGTGATGGGGTAGCCGGCGCCGAAACGAAGGCCCGCGGCGATAAGGCCGTAAGCGAGCGCTTCATTGCCGTTCATCACGACCTGGTTTCCGTCCTTATGCTGGCTATCCACGAACTTGAACGTCTGGAGGACTTCACCCATCGAGTAGCCATAGCCGGCGTGAAAGGCGGCCAGCGCGTTCTGGAGCACGCTGGTATCCTTGCCGCCAAAGCGTTCCCCGATGAGGTGCTCGAGTTTAGTGACGTTCAAGTCGAACATTTTCGCCAGCAGACCCAGGGCAAAAATGTTCTTACCTTTGTCTTTGGCTGTGCCCCCGATGGCCTCGATCGTCAGACCTGAGATGGGAACTCCCACGTGGTGATAATCCTTTTTCCACTCCGCCTTAGGTTCCACATGATCGGAATCGTAGAGCACCACGCCGCCCTTTTTGAGCGAGCCGATGTGATCTTCGTAGGAATGCTGATAAAAGGGCATCAGCACATCGGCCTCGTCCCCGGCGCTGAGCACTTCGCCCGACCCGATGCGGACCTGAAAAATGGAAGGGCCGCCTGAGATGGTGGAGGGAATGGTCATGAAAGTCATCACCTCCTGCTCACTGCGTCCGGCCAAGCGCGCCAGGAAGCCACCAATGGCCTGGATGCCATCCTGCGAATTCCCAGCTAAGCGGATTACCGTTTCGTTGATCTTCGAGACTTTAGGCGCCTTTGCCGAAGGTACGGGCGCGATTGCGTCATTCATTGAACGTTTTGATTCAAACTGCTTCGCTAGGCAAGGTCGAACCGTGACGGAAGCCAAATCAGCACGAGTTACCTTTGCCATAAAACCCTATCATTACCCCCCGGGGAGTCAAATTGAAATCCGGTGCCCCCCTGCATCAGTTCGGTTAATGGAAACAATCCCGCCCGTTGTCACCGGGCTGCCGTCGGCCCGATTTTAAGGGGGGGCGTGTTTCAGATAATGCCGCAGGGCATCGGCCACGCCGGCCCCGTGGGAGAAGGTGCTGATAAAGCCATCCTGGCGCAGGACCGCATCCTTGACCACGTCCACCGCGTTAGCCGGCGCCGCCAGCCAGCGGGCGTAATCGCGCGAAAGCATGGGCAGGTCGTTCCAATGATCGCCGATCGCGAACACCTGATCCCGGGCCAATTTGAGCCGGCGAGTGACCTCGGCCAGGGCCGACCCCTTGTTATACTCCGCGTGAGCGAGCCGGGCATACACATCATTGCGCACCACCGTCAGGCGCGGCACGCGCCGGCAATAATTCAGGAGATAACTGTGGATCTCGTCCGCATCCGGGCGGCTGCCGGCGATCAAACAAAAGGGCGAGAAAGGGTCTTCATAAATGCGGGCGTGGAAACGCGAGTTGATCCAGGAAACCAGGCGCGGCAGGTCAGCCCGAACCGCTGCAAACACCTGCTCGTGCGCGCGCGCGCAGGCCACGTTCCATTCCGCCAATCCGACGTATTGCGATTTGTGATGGAAATGGATCTCTCGTTCGACCAGCACCAGGTAATCAGGCTCGATGGCGATGTCCGCCCGGCCGAGTGTCTCCATGAGGCTGGACATGTCGCGTCCGGTATTGATCACCCACTTGGCCCCTCGGGCCTGCAAATCGCCAATCGCCCGCGTTAGGACCGAAGGGATGGGCGGGTTCTCGAATTCCGCGAATAGCGTTCCGTCAAAATCAGTTGATATCAGCCGGATCGGCATAGTTTGCTCATGGTATAGGCTTCTCCCAGCTTGCACCGGGGTATGATCCTGAACTAAGCTGGAATGTCAAAGTGCTTATGACCCAGCAGGAAGAATACGACGACGCCATGTTTGATTTCAGCCGGGGTGACTACCCCGCTGCCAGCGCGAAGCTTCGGGCGTTGCTCCAAGCCGAGCCTGCGCATTTCGAGGCTCAATTGGCCCTGGGGATGGCCCTTTATCGCCAAGGCGATTACGCCGCGGCCATCGCCGAAGGCCACAAGGCGGAGCGATTGCGGCCTCACGAGCAACTCGTCCACACCAATCTCTCGCTCTTTTACCAGAAGGCGGGGGACAAAAAGACAGCCGAGCACCATGGCCTGCAGGCCCGGATTGCCTCCTGGAAGACCGGCTTGGCACAGGGGACCAGCCCCGCCGCCGCGGATCCGGAATTGGAAATGGCCAAACCCCAACCCGTGCAGTTTCCGGATATGCCCTGGAAGAAAAAGCCGAGCCCCTGATTTGGGGCTCCGGACCTTTCCCATACCAACCAATAAAATGAAGACCGCTTACGAACTGGCTATGGAACGGCTTGCCAAGACCGCGCCAACCATCAAGCTCACGAATGACCAAAAGAAAGAAATCGCGGAACTGGAATCCAAATGCGCGGCCAAAATCGCCGAACGCGAACTGTTCATCCAAGGTGAGATCGTCAAGGCGGCCGACCGTGGCGATGACGAAGCGATTGCACAACTTCAGAAAGAACTGGTTAGCGACCGGAAGTCCTTCCTGGCGGACCTCGAGCAAAAGAAAGCCAAGGTGCGGGAACGCGTGCAAGGCTGAGGAGGTTTCCTCTTGGCCTGCGCCCCCCTCCATCTGGCAGCTTTTCGCCAAGGTGAGAAAAAAGCGACAAGCATAGCGGCTTCGGAGCCGGGGACCGAGGCCGGGAATGGCTGGTTTTCGAAGGAGAACTTCCTCCGGGAACGAGTGGCACGTTTCGTGCCTTAGGCCCGAAGACTGCGCCTGCTTGGGCAGCCAATGAAATGAATCCAGGTCCTGAAGGCAAGCGGCCACGCCGCCGCGCCGGTCTTCCTCTTCGAGGGGCCAAGGACACGTGTGTTCGCCGGTAGCCGCCTCAAGCTCGCCACTCCTACCCCATGCTTCTCAACGATTACGCCTCGAACGGATGCTTCGACGAAATGGTGTGCGCGCCGACGACGGTGCGAGCGCACTACAAAAGGTTTCTCGGCCGATTTTCCAATTTGACGCCCGCCGATTTGGAGCAAAAGCGGCGGGCGGTGGACCTGGCCTTCCTGCGCCAAGGCATCACCTTCAATGTCTATGGCGATTCGCGGGGGGCAGAGCGTATTTTCCCCTTCGACCTGGTCCCCCGCATCATCCCCGCAGCCGAATGGGAGCGGATCGAGAAGGGCTTGGTCCAGCGCATCACAGCGCTGAACCGGTTTGTGCACGACATTTACCACGAACAGCGCATTCTCAAGGACGGCGTTATTCCGCCTTTTTACGTCCTCTCGGCCAAGCATTTCCGGCGCGAGTTCGTTAACTTTTCGGTGCCCAAGGACATCTACATTCACATTTGTGGGACGGACCTGATCCGGGGGGATGACGGCAAGTACATGGTGCTGGAGGACAATGGGCGGACGCCAAGCGGGGTGAGTTACGTGCTCGAGAATCGACGGGCGATGAAACGCTCGTTTCCGGAGATCTTCGAGAGCGTGGGCGTGCGTCCGGTGGACGCCTACCCCGCCGAGCTACTTAAACTGCTCAAATATATCGGCCCGCCCGGCGTGCCCGATCCTACCGTGGTGTTGCTGACCCCCGGCGCGTTCAACAGCGCCTATTTCGAGCACACCTACCTGGCCCGCCAAATGGGCATACCCATCGTCGAGGGCCGCGATTTAGTCGTCCGGGAGGGGCGCGTGTTCATGCGCACGACCAAGGGGCTTCAGCCCGTCCATGTGGTTTACCGGCGCATCGATGATGACTTTCTAGATCCGACGGTGTTCCGGCGCGACTCCGCCCTGGGGGTTCCGGGCCTGATCAACTGCTACCGCACGGGGCAAGTCTCGCTCGCCAACTCCGTTGGAACCGGTGTGGCTGACGACAAAGTCATGTATTACTTCGTGCCGCGCATGATTAAATATTATTTGGATCAGGACCCACTGATTGACAACGTGCCAACCTACCTGGCGAGCGAGGAGGAGGACCGCAAGTATATTCTCGAAAACCTTGACAAACTGGTTGTCAAGGCGGCTAATGAATCGGGCGGCTACGGCATGCTAATGGGGCCCCACGCGGCCAAGGTCCAGATTGAAGAGTTCCGCCAAAAAATTGTGCACGAACCGAGGAACTACATTGCGCAACCAATGATTTCGCTCTCGAGCCATCCAACCTACATCGATGGCGAGGGATTCGAGGGCCGGCATATCGATTTGCGCCCCTTCATTCTCTACGGAGAAAAGACTGTAATCGTTCCGGGCGGCCTCACGCGTGTCGCGTTGCGCAAAGGCTCCCTGGTCGTCAACTCATCCCAAGGTGGCGGGAGCAAGGATACTTGGGTGCTCTATGGGGATGAATAGGAACTAGCGCCTTGCTCTCTCGCGTTGCCAATTCGCTTTACTGGATGAGCCGTTACCTCGAACGGGCGGAGAATATCGCCCGCATCGTGGACGTGAACCTCCAACTCCTTCTCGATTTCAGGGACTTGGACGACCAAGCACTGGCGCAGCATTGGGTCCCGATCGTCCAAAGCACGGGCGACCAGGAAGCCTTCTTCGCCCTCCACAAAAAGGCGACCGGCCAGACCGTCACGCAATTCCTCGTCTTTCAAACCGAGAATCCCAATTCCATTGTTTCCTCGGTGGCGCAGGCGCGCGAAAACGCCCGGATGGTGCGCGACCAGATCACCGTCGAGTTATGGGAAGAGGTTAACCGGCTCTATTTGTTCGTCCGATCTCAGGCCGCTCGCGACATGTGGAAATCCAGCCCCTTTGAATTCCTCCAGGAGATCAAGGCCTGCTCGCTCCACTTGCAGGGCTTGACCGACGCCACCATCGTCCACAATGAGGGCTGGCAGTTCATGCGCGCAGGGAGGTTCCTCGAACGCGCGGACAAGACCACGCGCATCCTGGATGTGCGGCACGGGACGTTGCCGCCCCGGGGCCTGCCCACCGGCGTCAGCCAAACCGAGGCGCTGGAGTGGTCTGCCATCCTGCGCTCGTGCAGCGCCTGGGACGCCTACAAGGCCATCCGTGGCGCCGAAGTCAGCCCCCGCCTGGTGGCTGACTTCCTTCTGCTCTCGGAAGACTTTCCCCGGTCAGTGGAGTTTTGTGTGGGGATGCTGGACTTGGCCTTACGTTCCATCTCGGGCTCGCCCGCCGGGCGTTTCAACAACCAGGCCGAGAAACTGTGCGGCCGCCTCTTGGCTGAACTGCAGTTCAGCACCATCGACGAAATTTTCGAAGCCGGCTTGCATGATTACCTGGACCTTCTGCAGCAGAAGCTCGATGCCATCGGAGAGGCTCTCTTCAACGCGTACATCTTTCAACCGTTCAATTCCCTCGAGGACGAGATCCAGCAGCAACAACAATGACCGGCGCTCCCACTCGTCACTGAAATTTTCCCCTCTCCCTGAACGTCTCGACGCAGGTTCCTCCGCGCAGAGATGGCGGCCTTCGGGCCGGGAGAGGGGTCTTTCCCCTTATGGCCATTCACGCCGCACTGCACCACCGCACGCATTACCGGTACGACCGGCCGGTAGCTCTTGGGCCGCAGGTTGTACGGCTGCGCCCCGCGCCGCATTCGCGCACGCGCATCCTCTCCTATTCGATGCGCATCGAACCGCAGCCCCACTTCCTCAACTGGCAGCAAGACCCTCAGTCCAATTACCTGGCCCGCGTGGTTTTTCCCGAAAAAACCCGCGAATTCCTCGTCGAGGTTGACTTGGTGGCCGAAATGTCCGTGCTCAACCCCTTTGACTTCTTCCTCGAGCCGCACGCCGAACGGTTTCCTTTCGAATACGACCCCGAGTTGGACCACGCGCTCGAGCCGTTCCAACGCAAATGCAGGCTGACACCAAAATTCCTGGCGTACCTCGCCGCCTTGCGCCGCGAATTACTCGGCGAGAAAACGCGCGGCAACCGGAAACGCCGTGAAATTGAGGCGGAGAAAACAGCTCCTGGAAAATCGGCCGCCGGGGGCCAGGTTTCGCGCCCGCGCACCATCGATTTTCTGGTCGCACTCAACCAGCGGCTGCGCCGCGACATCAAGTACCTCATTCGGCTGGAGCCTGGCGTGCAGAGCCCTGAGGAAACACTCAAACTAGGCATGGGCTCGTGCCGTGATTCGGCCTGGCTGCTCTGCCAATTGGCACGGCACTGTGGCCTGGCCACCCGTTTCGTCAGTGGGTACCTCCTTCAACTGGCGGCCGATATCAAGTCGCTCGATGGACCGAGCGGACCGGAGACGGACTTTACCGACTTGCACGCGTGGTGCGAGGTGTATTTGCCCGGGGGCGGTTGGATCGGTTTGGACCCCACCAGCGGGCTCCTGGCCGGCGAGGGCCACATCCCGCTGGCAGCGACGCCGGATCCCAGCAGTGCCGCGCCCATCACCGGCATAGTCGAGGAGTGCAAATCCGAGTTCCACTTCGAGATGAAGCTCACGCGCATCTATGAATCGCCGCGCGTTACCAAACCCTACACTGAGGAGCAATGGCAGGCTATCCAGGCCTTGGGGCAAAAGGTAGATGAGGATCTCGAGCGGCACGACGCGCGCCTGACCATGGGCGGCGAGCCGACCTTCGTTTCGATTGACGACTTTGAAGGCGCCGAGTGGAACACCGCTGCACTCGGGCCGACTAAACGCGCGCGCGCCGATACGCTGATCCGCCGCTTGCAGAAACGGTTTGCGCCTGGTGCGCTGCTTCACTTCGGTCAGGGTAAATGGTATCCGGGTGAGTCGCTGCCACGGTGGGCCTTTGCATGCTACTGGCGCAAAGATGGCGTGCCGATTTGGGAAAGGCCGGAGTTGTTTGCCGAGGAGAACAGTCAGTACGGCCACACCACCGCCCATTCCGCCGAATTCATCCGGTCGCTGGCTACCCGCCTCACCGTGGACCCCCAATGGATTCTCCCTGGGTTCGAGGATGCCTGGTACTACCTGTGGAAAGAGCGCCGTCTGCCGAGCAACGTGGACCCGCACCACTCCAAGCTCGAAGACGAAGAGGAGCGAGCTCGCCTCGCCAAGGTCTTTGAGCAGGGGCTGGCGAGCCCGGTTGGCCATGTCCTTCCCATTCACAGGCGCGGAGAGGGCCAAGCTTCAGCGTGGACCAGTGGACCTTGGTTCTTGCGGGCCGAGCGGCTCTATCTCGTTCCCGGGGATTCGCCCATGGGCCTCCGGCTGCCTTTGGATTCCTTGCCTCGGATGGATCCATCCAACCTCCCCGTCGTGAGCGAAACCGACCCGATGGCCGCGCGGGCGCGATTGCCGGTGCGTCCGGCCAAAGACCTGCAACGATTCATTGCCACGGGCATCCCCGGAGACCACGTCCGCCCGTCTGGTCAGCCCGAAGGTTTGCCCTGGGTTGCGGTAGAGCGCCGGCCGCAGCGCGGTGAATCCGCGGGGTGGATTGTGCGCACCGCTTTCTGCGTCGAACCTCGTCAAGGCAGACTACACGTATTCATGCCGCCCGTGAGTGCGCTGGAGGACTACCTCGAGCTTGTGGCCGCCGTGGAAGACACCGCCGCCTATTTGCAAACGCCGGTAGTGATTGAAGGCTATACCCCTCCGTTTGATCCCCGTCTCAATGTTCTCAAAGTCACGCCCGACCCAGGCGTCATCGAGGTCAACCTCCATCCTTCTTCTACTTGGAAAGACCTGGTTGAACGCACGACGGCTCTTTATGAGGAGGCACGCCAAGCCCGCTTGGGCACCGAAAAGTTTATGCTCGATGGCCGGCATAGTGGCACCGGCGGCGGCAATCATATTATCATCGGCGCGGCCAGGCCCTCGGACAGCCCTCTGCTCCGCCGGCCGGATTTGCTGCGCAGCCTTGTCAGCTATTGGCAAAACCACCCGTCTCTCTCGTTCTTGTTCAGCAGCCTTTTTGTAGGCCCCACCAGCCAAAGCCCGCGCATCGATGAAGCACGCAACGATTCCCTTTACGAGCTGGAGTTGGCTTTTCAGCAAATCCCCGAGCACGGTGCGGTTGCCCCCTGGCTGGTGGATCGCTTGTTCCGCAATCTCCTCGTTGACGCCACCGGCAACACCCACCGAACCGAGTTCTGCATCGACAAGCTTTTCCCGCCCGAGAGCCTCTCGGGACGGCTCGGACTCCTGGAGATGCGGGCGTTTGAAATGCCGCCCGACGGGCGCATGAGTCTGACCCAACACCTGTTGCTGCGCGCGCTCATTAGCCGCTTCTGGCAGCAGCCCTATACCCGCCCCCTCGTCCGCTGGGGCACCGAAATCCATGACCGCTGGATGCTCCCGCACTTTGCCTGGCAGGATTTCGAGGACGTGCTCGGGGAATTGCGGGAAACCGGTTACGCGCTTGAACCCGAATGGTTTGCACCGCATTTCGAGTTTCGTTTTCCCTTCGCCGGGGACTATTCCGCCCGTGGCCTTCACCTCGAATTACGCCACGCACTTGAGCCCTGGCACGTCCTCGGAGAAGAAACAACCGCGGGCGGCACCGCCCGCTATGTCGATTCCTCCCTCGAACGTCTCCAAGTGAAGGTCAGCGGCACAACCGACCGGCGCCACGTGGTCACCGTCAACGGCCAAGCCCTGCCCCTGCAGCCCACGGGCACCCGAGGCGAGTTCGTGGCGGGCCTCCGCTACCGGGCCTGGCAGCCGCCCAATTGTCTGCACCCGACCATTCCCGTGCATTCGCCGCTGGTCTTCGATGTAGTCGATACCTGGAATGAGCGTTCGCTGGGCGGCTGCACCTATCATGTCGCCCACCCTGGCGGTCGAAGCTATTCCACCTTCCCGGTTAATGCCCTCGAAGCCGAAAGCCGCCGGCTGGGTCGGTTCTTCCGCCACGGCCATTCTCCCGGCGAGATCAAAATCGCCTCCCCCCGGCGGAATCCTGAATGCCCCTTCACACTTGACCTGAGGCAGATGGTGAAGGATGAACTATGAGCGACATTCAGCCTGATGAGCGACCCCGCAGCAAGCACGATAGCAACTCGCCCGGCCAAATTGCTGGCCGGGTACCGCCCTTTGCCGGGCGTCTTTGATGAGCTGTTGGCGCCGGATGGTGAGTTGCGTCCCCACTACGCCCCGTTGATCGAGGCGCTGGACAATCTCGGCAGCGCTGAACTGAACCACCGTCGGCAAGCGGGCGACCGCCTCATCCAAGAGCAAGGCGTCACCTATAACGTCCATGGCGACCCGCAGGGCCGGGAGCGCCCTTGGAAACTTGACCCCATTCCCTTGCTCGTTGCCGCCAGCGAATGGCGTGGGCTGGAAGCCGCCCTCATTCAACGCGCTACTCTCCTCAACCGCATCCTGGCCGATTGCTACGGACCGCAACATTTGGTTCGCTCCGGGCGCCTGCCCCCGGCGCTGGTTTTTGCTCAGCCCGACTTTCTCCGTCCCTGCCACGGCATCCGCCCAGCCAAGGATACGTTCTTGCATCTCTACGCCGCCGATTTGGCCCGCTCAGCCGATGGGCGTTGGTGGGTGATTTCCGACCGCACCCAGATCCCTACCGGAGCCGGGTACGCGCTCGAGAACCGTTTAGTCACCTCGCGGATCTTGCCCGAGCCCTTCCGGGATTGCCAGGTCCACCGCCTCGCCTCTTTCTTTCGTGCCTTGCAGGAATCCCTCACGACGTTGGGGCGGCAGCTCACGGAAAACCCGCGCGTCGTCCTGCTTAGCCCTGGACCTTACAACGAGACTTACTTTGAGCAAGCCTACCTGGCCCGCTACCTGGGTTTCACTTTAGTCGAAGGTGAGGACCTTGCCGTCCGCGATGGGCGCGTTTTCCTTAAAACTCTCAGCGGCCTGGAGTCTGTCCATGTGCTACTGCGCCGGGTGGATGATGAATTTTGCGACCCGCTCGAGTTGCGCAACGAATCAATGCTCGGCGTGCCGGGATTAGTCGAGGCCTTGCGCGAGGGGACCGTCGTGGTGGCCAACATGCTGGGTAGCGGGCTGGTTCAAAGCCCGGCCCTTATGGCTTTCCTGCCGGGATTCTGCCAACACCTCATGGGCGAGGAGTTGCAACTCCCCTCGGTTGCGACCTGGTGGTGCGGCCAAAAGCCCGCGGCCGAGTACGTGCGGGAGCATCTCGACAAGCTGCTCCTCCACACCGCTTTCCGAGTCGCGCCTTCCTCGCTCACTGAGGCCGTTCCGCAATCCGATCACCAAGAACTGGAGAAACGTCTCGCCTTTCAACCTCACCTCCTGGTAGGCCAGGAGCGCGTCGTCTTTTCCACCGCGCCGGCGTGGTCCTCGGATGGGCTGGTCGCCGGCCAGATTTCCGTGCGCGTTTATCTCGTGGCGTCCGCGGGCACCTACAAAGTCATGGCCGGGGGCCTCGCCCGCGTTGCCATTGCGGGTGCCGCGCCGGAACTATCGATGCAGCACGGTGGGGCGAGCAAAGACGTTTGGGTCTTGAGCGACCAACCCGTGCCTCCCTTGAGCCTGCTGACGCAGTCGAGCCATTTCATCGAACTGCGGCGAGTGGGCAACAATCTGCCGAGCCGGGTGGCGGACAATTTCTTTTGGCTCGGCCGCTACGCGGAGCGAGCTCAAGCCTCGGCTCGGCTCTTGCGCTGCGCCCTTTCGCGCTATAATCCCGAAGGCGGCGACGCCTCCTCGCCTGTGCTCCTGCCTTTGGTGCAGACCCTGGAGCGCCAAGGACAGCTTTTTACAGAGGGCGGCCTCGGCGAGCCGCCGAGTGCCTCACCAGCGGAACTGGAACTCGAGCTGATGTCGGCGGTCTTTGACCCAAAGCGGGCCGGAAGTCTGCGGAGCGTGGTGGACCGAGTGCAGCAGATCACGGTCTTGCTGCGGGACCGGCTCTCGTTGGACACCTGGCGCCTGCTCCGCCAACTGGACGCGCATTTAAGCGCGCCCGGCTCTCCGGACGATCTGCGCTGGGGCGAGGCGTCGAGAGCGCTCAATCAGACCATTCTGGGCCTGGCCGCTTTCGACGGCCTGGCGATGGAAAACATGACCCGCGCCCAAGGCTGGCGTTTTTTGGAGATGGGCCACCGCATCGAACGCAGCATTTACCTTTGTGCGTTGCTGGGCTGCGCCCTCCGCTCGCCGGACGCCGACAACGCGAGCTTACTCGAGGCGTTGCTTGAGATCGCTGATTGCTCGTTGACGTATCGTTCTCGCTATAACCTCCTGCCGCACATTACTGCCGTGTACGATTTGGTCCTGCTTGATGACACGAATCCGCGTTCACTGATTTTCCAGTTGGAGCAGCTCGCTCAACATTTCGAACGTCTGCCGCGCGAAAACGAGCGCGCGCTGCCCGGGCCCGCCGAGCGGATTCTGCTCGAGAGCCTCACGGTTTTACGCCTGGCAGACCCTACCGAGCTGGATTCGGGCCGAAAGGAATTCACCCAAACGGAAATCGCCGAGGTCATCGGGCGCATCGGGGCGGCCATGCCGCGTCTCTCCGATGCCATTGCCATCAGTCACTTCACCCATTCAACCGTGGCGCGCGCGGGGGCAGCCGCTGACCGCACAGGGCCGGAGGTCCCCTCGGTTCCCGAACCAACTCCTTGAACTACCGCATTACCCATCTCACCTTCTACGAATACGGCGCGCCGGTTACGGTTTCGCACCATGCCGCGCGATTTGAGCCGCGGGAAATCCCCGCCCAGGAGTGCCAGCAGTTTTCGCTTCAGATCCATCCCGAGCCCGCTCTGCGCAAGAACCGGACAGATTACTTTGGCAACCAGGTTTGCTTCTTCAGCATTCAACAAATCCACACGCGCCTGGAAGTTAGCGCCGAGAGCGTGGTCCGTGTCGCCCGGACACCCGCGCCGGCGACGGTGTCCTCTCCACCCTGGGAGGAAGTGGCGGAACTGTTCCGCGAAACGGCACCCGCGGAGTTTCTGGACGCTTACGAGTTCATTTTTGATTCACCCCAGATCCGTTGTTCGCCCGGGCTAGCGGAATTCGCCCAGCAGAGCTTTGTTCCAAAACGCCCCCTGATCGAGGGCGTCCGTGAGCTCAATCACCGCATCTATACGGAATTCGCGTATGACAACCAGGCAACGACCGTGGCAACGCCCCTGAAGGATGTCTTCGCGCAGCGGCGGGGAGTATGCCAGGATTTCGCGCACATCGCCATCGCCTGCCTCCGCTCGTTGGGCTTGCCCGCTCGCTACGTGAGCGGATATCTGCGCACTCAACCCAAGGAAGGCAAGGAGCAGCTCAGAGGGGCTGATGCTTCGCACGCCTGGTTCTCCGTTTTTTGCCCAAGCACGGGCTGGGTGGATTTTGATCCGACCAATGATGTGATGCCTGCCAATGAGCATATCGCCATCGGCTTCGGGCGCGATTTCACCGATGTCAGCCCCCTTTCGGGGATGATCGTCGGAGGGGGTCAGCACCAGGCGCAAGTGGCCGTCACCGTTGCCGAGGCGCCCGCCAGCTCGACATGAAACTCCAGGTTCGCCACCGTACCGATTTCTCCTATGCACAGCCCGTGACGCAAAGCTGTAATGAGTTGCGCCTCAAACCGGACTCGAAGGACGGCCAGATCTGCGAGAATTTCGCTTTGAAGATTTTACCTGCCGTGACGCTTTCGGATTATTTAGATTTTTACTTCAATGTCGTCCATTTCTTCGAGATTCTCGAACCACATGCGGAGCTCTCGATAGAAAGCACCGCCGATGTTATTACCGTGGCCAACCAATTGGCCTATGAAGCCGCCACCACGCCGCTCACCTGTTTGACCGAATGCGCCCGGATGGAGCAGTGCTACGACTTTTTGCAATCCAGCTCGTTGGTGAGCGTCTCGCCCGACATTTGGCGCCTGGCGGTGGACGCCTGCCAGGGCCAGACCGATATATGGCAGAGTGCCCTGGCCATCATGCGCTTTATTCATGCCGGCTTTGCTTATGTCCCCTCTTCCACAAGCGTCAATACTCACATGCTCGAGGTCTTGCAGCAACGGCGCGGGGTCTGTCAGGACTTCGCTCATGTCATGCTCGGGATGTGCCGCGCCATGAAAATGCCTGCCCGTTACGTCAGCGGCTATCTCTACAACGGCCCGGCTGGCGGGCTCCTGGGAGCACAGGCGTCCCACGCCTGGTGTGAAATCTATCTTCCCGGTCTGGGCTGGCGCGGCTTGGATCCCACCAACAACCAGCAAGCCGACGAACGCTACCTTCGCATCGCCGCCGGCCGCGACTACGCTGACGTGGCCCCCATCAAGGGCCACTACAAAGGCACCTCCAACAGAACCATGAACGTGGAAGTGGAGATCCGGGCGTTGCCCCCTGATCCGAACAAGGTCCCGTTTGGCTAGCTGACCACGGAAGCGATAGGTGAACCGAAAACCTGCTTGAACAAGCAAGATGGTGAGGCAACCCTGGTGAAGCTGTGATCGTTGTGAGCCTACGCCCCAGTCAACTTTTAACGTCCGTTTGCCCGCGCTTCTGGCACATGAGACACGATGCACCTGGCGCATTTACGACTTAGGGATTTCCGCAATTACGGGCGGCTGGATGCAGAGTTTGTGCCCGGATTCCATCTGCTGCTGGGCGACAATGCGCAAGGCAAAACCAACGTTCTGGAGGCCATTTATCTTCTGGCCACCTTGCGCTCGTTTCGCGGGGTGGGCGGCGCCCAGATGGTGCGGCATGGCCAGAAAGGCTATTTCGTCGGCGGCACGGTTGTGGGGCAGGAGGAGCACCACCTTAAAATGTACTGGTCCAGCCATGAGCGCAGCCTCAGCCACGACGGGCGCCCGGTGCGCAAGCTCACCGAGTTCCTGGGCACGCTGCGCACCGTGGTCTTTTGCACAGAAGACTTGCAACTGATCAAAGGAACGGGCAAGGGCCGGCGGCGTTTCCTGGATTTGCTGCTCTCCCAGACCCACACCGGCTACCTGCCGCTACTGCAACGCTACATGCAGGCGTTGCGCTCCCGCAATGCGCTGCTCAAGCCGCCGGTTTGGGATGCGGCTGCGCTGGAGAGCTTCTCGCGCCAGTTGGTTAGCGCTGGCGAAGAAATCATCCGGCTGCGCCGCGCCTTGGTTCCCCACTTTTCGCCGCTGGTCGAGCGGGCGTACGGGCGCATCGCCGCCAACGCCGAGCAACTGCGCCTGGAATACCAGCCCAGCGTCAAGGCCGATTTCGCGGTCGAGTTAGCGCAATCCGCCCAGCGGGAACGCGCTTACCGGGCCACTTTACTGGGGCCACATCGCGACGAGGTTCAATTGCTGCTGGATGGCCGATCGGCTGCGCAGTTCGGCAGCGAAGGCCAGAAGCGCACGTTGGCGATTGCGCTGAAGATGGCCCAGGCGGAGTACTTGGCGGGCTTGCATGGCGCGCCGCCCGTGCTGCTCATCGACGACATCATGGGTGAGTTGGACGCAAAGCGGCGCAGTGGGTTACTGCCCTTGCTCGACCGCTCGCACCAGTCGCACGGCCAGGTGTTTATGACGGCCACTGCTCAGAATTGGCCGCAGGACCTCGGGCGGGAATTGCAGCGCTGGCGTGTCCAAGGAGGCTCGCTTCAGCGCGAGGCCTAGGCAACGATGAGTTGGCGAATGGCCAGGCCAAGCACCCGCAGGTTTGCAATCGATTGAAGGTCTGCGCTGCCTTGGCTGCGGCTCGGCCCGTGGATCATTCCAGCCGCTCCCGCCCCGCGTACCCGGAGTCGAGGTCGTGCCAAAATTCGATGTCTTCTTCTCCATCCTCCCAGCACAGGAACACTTCGTTGCCTTCGCGAATAGCGGGAAAATCGACCAGGCCGCGGTTGAGATCCTTGAGTTGAATTTCGCGCCGATGGAACTCGAGCAGGATAGATTTGAGGTCGGCGATGGTCCTGACCCAGGCTGTGACCGCCTCGCCGCCCAGGTCACGGCCTGGAGCCCTCAATTCGGCCAATCGTTCCTCCTGCTGCTCGAGCCGCGTTCTGAGCTCGACCAACCGGTGCAACCAGGTGCGGATTTGGGGCAACAGAGCCCGCGCGGCCTCGAGGGTGTAGTGTTTGTGAAAACGATGCTCCTTGCCGCTCATTTGACCAAACCCAGTCCGAGTTTTTTGCGCACCTCGTCGGTTGCGTCCAGGGCCAAGGATTTGCGCCAGGCCTCGCGCGCCTGCTCGGGTTGATGCAAGGCCGAATAGATGTCACCGAGATGGTCGTAAACCGTAGCGTCGGCGGGCTGGGAAAGCTCAGCGGCCTCGAGGGCAAAGGGTAGCGCGTCTTTGGGTTGGTTGGTTTTAAAGAGGACCCAAGCCATGCTGTCTAGGTAAGCCGCATTCTTGGGTTCGACCTTGAGCGCCTTTTCGATAAGCTGGCGAGCCTGATCAAGTTTCATGCCGTGCTCGGCCCACATGTAGCCGAGGTAGTTCAGGGCTTCGGCGAAATTGGGATCGAGTTGGAGCGACTTTTGGAAATAGGTTTCGGCTTGGGAGTAATCTCCCTTGCGCTCACAGGCAGCACCGAATTGGAAATAAAAGCCCTCATTGAGGCGTTTGGGATCGGTCGCCTGGGCAACCACCTCGGCAGCCGTATAATGCTGCAAGGCTTCTGTGTAGGCCTTTTGGCGGCCAAAAGCCATTCCCGTCAGATATTCCAGAACGAAATTCTGCCGGAAATGATCTCGGGCTTTGTCCAGCGTCGCCAGCGCCTCGCTGGTTTTGTCCATGTCCATCTGCGCGAGTGCCAGGTCGTAATAGGCCTGCTCGAACTCGGGGCTAAGCAGCACAGTCTTGCTGAAATAATCCACGGCCTCCGGCAATTTCTTGTCTTCGAAGCAAATACTGCCCAGATAATAGTAGGCCTGCGGATTGGCGGGATCGTCGCGAATAATCGCTTGGAGTTGTTCCAGGGCGGCTTTGTGGTCTTGGCTGCGCAGATAAATATCAGTGAGCTTGGCATGGATCTGCTCCCGCAGAAACGGCACTTCCGGCAGCTTCTTGAGCAACTCCAGGTACAAATGGGCAGCCTTGGCGGAATCGCCTTGCTGGCTGAAGGCCTCGGCTAGCCGCAGCCGGAGGCTGGGGTTGTCTGGGCTGAGCTGCTCGGCCCGGTTTAATACCGCTAAGGCTTTGGCTTTGGCTTCGGCACTTTGCGCCGGCATTTCAAGGGCCACATTCCCGTAGAGCTTGGCCAACCCCAGCAAGAACTCGGCATCCACATCCGGCTGGCGCGCGGCCACGTCGAGCACTTTGAGGGCTTCCTGGGGTTGCTTGGTGTGCAAATAGTTCAGGCAAAGGTTTTGGTAGCCGGCGAGCGAGCCGGGTGATTTGGTGAGGGCAGTGCGGTTTGCTTGGATCGCCAGATTGGTCTTGCCCAACTCCGCATAGGCGGTCCCCAGACGCGCGAAGATGAGCCCGGTGGCATGGGGGCGGGCAGCGGCCCGCTCGAGCACCTCGAGAGCCTTTTCCGGTTGTTTGCTTTGGAGGAGGCTCTCCGAAACCCGAAGGTTCAAGGATTCGTCATCCGGATCGTCCAGTGCCGCCGCATAATACTCGCGCAAAGCCGCTTGCGGGTCGGGGTCCTCCTTGCTCTCGCTAATGACGCCAGCGGCGAAATGGGCATGTGCCTGGGCGATTTTTTCCGGTGACGGTTCCGCTTCCCCGGGCGTAGTAGCGACCGAGCCCTTGGCTGGTTGCGGCCCGTGGCCAGCCGGCAGAGACTTACAGGCGGCCAGCCACGCGCTGCAGGCGGCCGCGATCAACACCAAAAACGAAAAACGAAAAACCATGCTAGCGGAATAATTCCAAATCGCGGCGCGTGGCGATGAGCCATTTGCCGCACTCCTTTTATGGCTAAGTGAATTGGCCTGCCAAGCGTAGGCCTACCGGCTCTTGGTCTGGAGGTGCCCGTCAGGCCGTGTCCTTTCTGGAGCGCTCGCTGGACACGCTGCGCTCCGAGCCTGCCGCTAACCCATTACTTCTGCCAGGTGCGCTTCTTATGGCGGTGCGCTCGCAGCTTCTTGCGGCGTTTATGTTTATTGATCTTTGCTTTGCGTCGTTTTTTCAGTGAACCCATATTTATATGTTTTCCTGCTGAGGAGCTCGGTGCCGCCAAGCCCGGGTCATTGCCATTCGCTCACCGGTCAATCGTGTCGTCCCAGCACGGCCTTAACCTGCGGGATGGAGCAGCCGCCGTCAAGAGTGGAATGGGGGTGAGTTGGAGGAACTGGAGGAACAAGGACTCGGCTGGGAATTAGGCTCAACCACGGGGGAGTCAAGCAAGAAAGCTAATTTGCTTTAGGCTGGCTGGACAGGGGAAGTTCGAGGGTGAAGGCGGCGCCTTGGTTAAGCCCATCGCTCCGTGCCCAAAGGGCGCCCCCCATTTCTTTCGCGGCCAAAGCGCCGCTGTGCAGCCCGAAGCCGTGGCCGTCTTTGCGCGTGGTGAACCCGTGGCTGAAGATCTTGGTGAGATTTTCGGAGGGGATGCCGACCCCATTGTCGATGACGGCAACCCGGACCCGGTCGTCGCCGTTGCTGACACGAACGGTCAGGCGTTTATCGCGGCGGCCGGATTCATCGCACGCGTATTTGGCATTGCGGATGAGGTTGATAAGGATCTGCAAGACCTTGTGCTTCTCGACGGTAACCTCGGGGACCTGCGGATCGTATTCGCGGACGAGTTGCACGTCATGGCGCGCGAGAGCCCCGGAGTTCATCCGCAAAGCGTCCTCGACCAGGTCCGCAATTTTCACCGGCTCGGTGACACCAGCGACGCGGGCGTAATTCTGCTGCATCGCGACGATTTCGTTGATGTGTTCGATGTTGTTCTTCAGGGAGGCGGTTTCGTTGAGCAGCAAGGTTTGTTCACTGGCCAGGTGCTCGGCTAGCTGGATGAGGAAGGCAGGCAATTGCCGGCCCTTCGGGTCGCTGGTCAGAAATTCGGGCAAGTTTTGTGCATGTTGGCCAACGAGGGCGGCGACCCGGGCGACACTGCTGATTTTTGACTTCTTGATCTGGTTCGAGACGAGCGAGGCGGAGATATTAACGCTATTGAGGACGTTACCGACGTTGTGGAGGACGTTGGTGGCCACCTCGGCCATGCCGGCCTGGCGGGATAAGTCGAGAAGCTCCTTGTGGGTCTTTTCCATTTCGAGTTCCACGCGCTTGCGTTCCTCGATTTCTTTTTGCAGGGCGGCCGTTTTCTCCTCTAGCTTGGATTCGGCGCGTTTGCGTTCCTCGATTTCCTCCCGCAATTCCCGCGTTTGAAGCCGGACGCGGGTGCGCAAGGAAGCGCCCCAGGCGACGACGATGGCCAAGATGATTCCCAAACCGCCGAGCAGCCACAAGGTATGCTGAGCCGTCCACCACGAAGGCCGTTCGAGGATGGTGATGTCGGCCGGAGAATTGAGGAACATTTCGAAGGAGGTGATCGTCTGGCCGAAATCGGCAATAGTATCCGTCTTGGCTTTGAAAACGCCTTCGAGCCGTACGTGGCTTCCCACGGGAACAGGGGCAGTGGCTTGGCCCTCCAGCGGCAGGTAGGCATAAAAGATCTTTTTCGACTGATCATGCCGGAGCTCCAGGACTTCGGCGGATTCATTGGCGCTACGAGCGAGCAGGGTGGCCTCGGTACGTCCACGCGTGGCATCGCGGGCGCCTTGATCCATGACCTCCATCTCCAACAGATCGAGGCGCGCGGCAACGGGCAATTTCTCATGCCCTTGGGTGCGAACCGAAGCCTGGACTAGCTTAGGCGAAAAACCGTCTGGCAGCGGCAGGCCGACAACTTCCACGCGGTCTCCCGGACGGACCTCGGTATCTTCTCGAGTTTCGACGAGCAACCCATCGCCGCCGTCCTGGAGGAACAACCGGCGGCGTTCTTTGTGAGTTACCACACCACTGGTCTTGACCAGGTGCACCGTATGGTTGGTTTCATCCAGGCTCACCTGCATAACGTCACCGAGGCGGAACAGGGGCAAGTCGAAAGGATTTTCGGGGGCGGCCGTCACGATTTCGATCTGTTCGAGCGAAGGGACAAGCAGGCGGATGCCTAAGCGTTGGTTGCGGTTGTTGAACAGTGGGGCACAAACGCCGCGCACCCTGACCTGGCTGCCCAGCAACCGGTTCTGCGCGCTCCGGTCCATTTCATTGATCCACACCATCATTTGGCCCCCGGCGACCAGCAGGCTCAACCGCTGCTTCTCGACCACACTGACGACCCCCTCCACTTCGACCCACCGCGTATCATAGTTGCCCGCGATCAAATCCGTCCAGGAGGCCCGGCGCGCCTTGGGCCATTGGCCTCGACCTAACACGATGACAGACTCCGCAGAGACGCTCAAGGGGTAGCTGGTGTCCGCTTGGCCTTCACATTCGACGAAGCAGCCTTCTTGCCTGAGGAAGGGCGCCAGTCCCGCCGCAAACTGGCGATCGCAGGAAAGGCTGTCCGGCCCATTTTGGAGATAGAAGGTGTTCAGACCCAAGTCGATAAAAGTAACGATTCCACGGATTTTGACGGGAAAATTGGTGGGCGGAAGCGTTTTAGCCAGATCGTAGATTTGGCGAATGTCGGTGACCGGATGCAGGTCATCGAGAGGACCAACCGGCTTAAGGTTAGAGGTGACGCGAGAGGCAGGGGGTGCCCGGAATTGTGCGGACGGGAGGAATGGACGACCGTCTTGCTGATCCAGGAACCCGGCCACTTCCACGGGGTCTCCAGGCGACAAGAAAGGCACCTGGTCGCAGTGAGCGACCAGGTGATTGGTCCCCTCGCTGAGGACAAGAAGTTTGCCGGCGCTTTCCTTCCCGACGATTCCATGAACGCGCACGAGTTTTCCCGGAGTAGATGTGGGTTTCGGCTCCAGCACCTCCGCGACCGACAAATCAGGCCACTCATTCCATTCCTTCTCTGTTGGAGGAACCAGGGTTACCCCAGTCGGGTTGGCCACCCAGATCGCGCCGGCGACAGCATTGCCATTGGTGTCCAGGAGAGGCTCGACCACGCCGCGGACACGGAGCCGGTTATGTGCCAGAGCGGGGAGGTGGTCGTGCGCGGGATTCAGGAGGTGGACGAGGAAGGGAGCGCCGGTTTCCGACGTAAAGCGAAAGCTCGCGTGAAGAGAATCCTCCGGAGTGGCCGAGGCCCTGCCCTCGACGGAACTGAGGCAGAATCGCTGAGCCTCCTCGAGGGGTTGGTTGGGATGCAACTCAGGAACCACGGGCAGGGTGCCCAAGTGAAGCAACTCGGGATTCAGCACAAGGGGCAGGCTGCCATCGAGTTGGAGCTGGCCCGAAATGCTAACTCGATCGCCCGGACGAATGTCGCCGAGAGGCGCACCCAGCTTGAACCAATCAAATCCCGTCTCGTCCAGAAGCCCGACGATATTGGACGGCGAATTCCAGGATACGACGATGCCACGGAAATGGAGGGCCACGGGTTGGGGGGAGGGAGGTTTTGCGGCCAGGAGACGATTGAGATTGATCACGGGGACGCTCTGGACGGCAAGATACTGCCACTGAATCCAACTGGATTTAGCCGGTCGTCCATCAGCGAAGTCCAGCCACTTGGTTTCTGGGCGATCGTCAAAGGCCATCTCGACCGATTCGTTTGGCGGATTGTCACCCTGCGCTGAAACGACCAGCGACAGCGGGGTTTCGGATTTCTCGACGTACAGGGGTTCGATTCCAGCGAGTTGGACCGAGTTAGCGCCGTTGGTGCCAGGAACGCGGACCGATTTGATCTCGAGCCGGTAAATGGAGCAGGGGGCGGGCTTGGTTAGCGCGAAGACGCGCCGTTGATAGCGCGTGGCGAACGTTTCGTTTTGGCGCTCATCCAGTGTCAGCCAGGACTCGCCGCCGTCTTGAGACCCGAGGAGCCGCCAGTCGCGCGGGTCCCGCTCTGGAGCATCGTTGGCGGAGGTCAGGGCATAGCTGGACAGGGCGCGGGGATGTTGAGAGCGTTGGGCCTTGACCACCGAAAGGATCTGCGGGGCTTGCTCGAGGAACGGTTCGCGCGCGGCTCGGCGCCGGGAGAGGAGAACGTACTGGTTGAGGTTGGTGACCAAGATTTCAGATTGGCGAGTGTATTGGACTTGAATCCAACAGTTGCTTTGGCCGTGATCGAAGAGGATGCAACGGGTAAAAGCGTCGCCATCAAAGGCGTTCTCGGGGCACCCCACCAGGGGCGGCGCGCTGGGGGCGGTGACGATGGTGTGCAAGTCCGCCTCGCGGGCGCCGACCGCTGGCCCGAACAACTCCCACTCGGCCAATTGGACCGCGGAGACGTGCTCAAGGCAGAGCCGGTAGAATTTGTAGGCAGTGCGGTTGTGGATGTTGTAAACGCGGCGTTGAGAGCGGGCCGTGAAATGTTGATTGGTTTGAAGGTCCAGCAAGTCCCAAGCCTCACCGTCGTTCGACGCTAGAAGCTCCCAGTCGCTTGGATCGTAGTACTCGTTACTCTGGGCTGAGGTAAGCGCGTATTGTTTAGCAATACGGGCAGGTTCGGGAAGAGCCGACTGGCCGGCGGCGTAAGCACAGAGAACCAATGGCAGCCCGACCGGCAGCGCGTGCCGAGCGAGGTTGGCAAGCCAACTCGATTTTGATCTCTTTGAGGCCACGACCGCTTCAGTTTTGGAGCAAGTCAAAGGCCAACGCTCCTAATAAGTGGTCTGGCATTTGCTCCTTCGTAAGCTATGCGGACAGTCCAAGAGCCTTTAGCACTCTGGGCGTTTGCGCCGAAGCCTTCAGCAGCGCATCCGTGCCCAACACGCTGGAAACCAGCGCGAGTTTTCGTGTCTGGAAGTGCACCAAAAAATGGCCGATTTAAGGACAGCTTGGTTTGAGACTATGAGCTACTCGCTGATCCATACCATCGTGCTCAGCCTATTCCCCTGTCTCATCCCGCCGTACGCCTTTCGGTTGAGTCGGGTGTTCGGCACACAGCGAGTTGGATGGGTGCTCGTGGCCTCCTTTTCGTTACTTGCGGCGCTGGAGTTGGTGGGGGCGTGGCATCCGATGCGCTTGGGGCTCGACCCGGGGTTAGCGCTGGATCTGCTGAATTTCCTGGTCCCCGTATTATTGCTGATCGGCATGGTGCACATTGAAATCGTTTTCAAGGAGCGGTTACGAGTCGAAGAGCAAGAGCAGCGCCTGCGATCCGAGTTGGAACTGCAAGTGAAGGAAAGGACCGCCGAGCTGGACCGAGCGAATGAGGAATTGCGGCATGAAATCACGCTTCGGATGCAGGGCGAGGAAGAACTGCGCAAGTCCAAAGAGCAGTACCGGTTTCTGTTCGACGAAAACCCGCAGCCGATGTGGATTTACAATTTGAGCTCCTTCGCGTTTCTCGCGTTCAATCGCGCCGCCCTGCGCCATTACGGCTTTACTTCCGAGGAATTCCGTGAACTAACCGCCAGAGACCTTTATCCACCCGGAGACGTGGAGGGCTTTGTGGCCGACTCAGAGAAAGCGAGTGCAGAACTCCGGCGCGGTTTGTGCCGCCATCGCAAGAAAGACGGCAGCCTGCTCGAGGTGGAGGTGATTTGCCAGGATCTGCGATGCGCCGGAGAGCCGGCGCGGTTGGTTTTGGCCCATGACGTGACGGCGCAACGCCGACTCCAGAAGCAATTGCTACAAGCGCAGAAGGCAGAGGTAACAGCCAAACTGGCAGGCGGGATTGGCGACAATTTTGGCAAGCTGATCACGATCATCGAAGCGGACGCTAAGGGTTTGCTGGACAACTGCGCCGACCCGGGGGCGGTGGAGCCGCTCAAGCGAATGGCCGCGACCGCCGGGGCCGCGGCGAGCCTTACCCATCAACTGCTCGCCTTGGTACGCCGGCACCCGATGCGCCCGCAGGCAGTGGACTTGAACCAGCTCATCGAAGAGCAAGGCCAAGCGCTAAGCCGCGAACTGGGCTCGAAGATTAAACTGCAGAAGAATTACGGGACCAATCTGCCGCCGATTCTCGCCGACCCACGGTTGATTGAGCAGATTCTCCACAACCTGATACGGAACGCGCAGGAGGCTATGCCTGAGGGAGGCTCCCTCACGCTAGCCACGGCGAAGCTCGACCTGGATGAGGGGCAGGCACGGCGGCAGGAAGGGGCCCGACCCGGCCCGTGCGTGAGCCTGACCGTGGCAGATACGGGTTGCGGCATGACGCCGGAAGTGCAGTCCTGCCTGTTCGAGCCTTTCTTCACAACCAAGAGCCCGGGCAATGCAACCGGGTTGGGCTTGGCCACGGTTCAGGGCCTGGTGAAGCAGCATGATGGGTGGATCGATGTAAATAGCCAGCCTGGTGGTGGCTCGCGGCTCACGGTGTTCTTCCCTTGCAGCAACGCCGTGCCACGGGCCGCCTATTGATTCTAACCGAGTCGGGACGGCGCAACGGGGGTTGGCTTGCCAAAGATGCTGAGCCTAGCCTGAGTTCATGCCCATTCGAACCGCACGTCCGCGAAACGGTTTCTCATTTCCGCCAAAATCCGGCGTTCCCCCTCGAGGCCGTCCGCGATGAAGGTAACGCTGAAGCGCAAATAGGCACCGGCATCGTCCCACGGCACCGTTGAGATCAGCTTCTCGCTAATGAGCCATTGGGAGACATCTTCCGCGCTTTTGAAAGGAATGCGGGGTCCGTCTTTCTTTACCGCGGCATTCGGGGCTCTGACGTACAGAAAAAACGAACCGTTAGGTTTCCGGGCGTTAAATCCGGCGGCGCGCAGCACCTGGACCAGTCCGTCCATCCGGCGCGAGTATTTCGCGGCGATTTTTTCGGTAATTTCAGGATGCTCGAAGCAAAAGGCTGCGGCGTGTTGAATGGCCAAGAACTGACCGGAGTCGGTGTTGTCCTTCACGTCGCCGTAAGCCTTGACCAGCAACTCGTTCCCGGCGACGAACCCGCAACGCCAGCCGGTCATGTTGAAGGATTTGCTGGCGGAGTGCAATTCGAGGCCGACCTCTTTGGCCCCGGGCGTAGCGAGGAAGCTCAGCGGGCGCCCTGAGAAGATCAGTCCTGCATAAGCGGCATCGTGGATGACGACCAGCCGGTGCTGCCGGGCAAAGGCGACGACGCGTTCAAAGAACTCCGGCGTGGCGGCGGCACCGGTGGGATTATTCGGATAATTGAGCACCAGGACTTTAGCACGCGCCAAGACTGCTGGTGGAACCGAATCCAAGGCTGGCAAAAAACCACGGTCTTCCGTCAAAGGCAGGTTATGGACCACCCCGCCGTAGTACTTGGCGTGTGTGCCGAACACCGGGTAGCCAGGGATTGTCATTAACACGTAATCGCCTGGGTTAATAAACACCGCCGGCAAGATCGAGAGCGCGGCTTTGCTGCCAATGGAGTGCAGCACTTCCGTATCGGGATCAATTCCCTGGACGCCGCAGACACGCTCGAGGTAGCGGGCGGCGGCGGCCTTTAGCCGTTCATCCCCATTGTCGGCATAGCCTCGGTTCCCGGGCTGGCCTGCCTCCAGGCACAAGGTATCCACCACTTCCGGGAAGGCCATCTCGTCGGGTTCACCAACGCCGAGATCTATGATCTCGGCGCCGGGATGGGCAGCAACGGCGGCACGCTTGGCACGCTTGATTTTTTCGAATTTATAGATGGCGTGTGACTTGCCGTATTGCGCGCCGCCGATTCGATCGGCAAAGAGGTTCTGGAGACAGCTCTGGGGCATAGGGGGCGACGGTGACCGTTTAGGGTTTGATCAACTTAAGGACGGAGCAGCCTGCTCCCGGTGCAAGACGAGCAAGCGCGTCTCCACCTGCAAAGCAGCCTTTGGTGGTTGCACAAAACAAGCGGCCATAATTCGAATTTAATAAAAGCAGCGCCGGGAGGGACGGATGGCACGAGCGCCCGTCTTAACGCGTGGGAAGACTTCAGAGAAGCCCGGTGCTACCTGAACAGTTCCTGGCGGAGACACAAGTTCTATAGCCGTGTCTGTCCTGCCGCTTTTCTTTCTGCCCATCTTTTCTTCAATGCCTCTGAGAGCGCTTTGCTCCAAGCCGCGCTTCTCTTCTTCTTGGACTGCGGCGTGGGTTGTGCCCCGGCGGTTGCGGTCTTTTTGGCCATTGTTCTGGCGACCCCGGCACGGCTGTTGACAAGACCCTGGGGGCTGAGCCTCCTCGTTTTTCTTCTTCCGTTCTCAGGCCTCCCAGACGGCTCGGCCCCAGCAACATCCGGAGCACCGAGCAGTTGGCTTAGTTCACTTTGGAGAGTGTCGATTCTCTCTTTAAGATCGGCCGCTTTCCTCAGTTGTTTTGGCGATATACTGGTAACGTCCATGATTAGGCAATGTGGATGGAGAATGGAGGATGTCAAGAGCCGAAAGCCGAATCAAATGACACACATGCGACCCGCGTGCTGGCGAGTGCTTTTTGCGTGAGGCAACAAGCGCAAACTTTACACGAAACTCGGCGAATCCTGGGTACGACAAAGGTCGCGACCTGCTCATTCAGGAAGTTTCAAAGCGATTTCGCGTAATCGATCATGCCTTGGAAATCCACAACGACGGCAGCTTCCTGGCCAACAACCCAAGCATCGTGCCCGGACGGTAACAGGGACACATCGCCGGGCTTGCAGTCGAACTCTGCGCCGCTATCCATCCGAATGCGCAGCACGCCAGAGACGTGATACTGGAAGTGCGGCGCCTCGCAACTTTTGGTCTTAGCAAGCGGTTGAACCGAGGTGGCCCAGCGCCAGCCTGGCTCGAAGATAGCTCGGCCCACAGTTGCACCGCCAACCTTGATTAATTCCAGTCTGCCTTTGGGAAATTCCCGAACCTCATCAGGTTTGCCAAAGTTTTTCACTTCTGCTTCTTTCACCTTCGTTCACACTTCCTTTCTAACTCTATTAGTTCCGTCGTTCCTGAAGAAGATCAGGATGCCGCGGCGCCTTGGGCGACGAGCAGGTCCTCTTTGCGCTGACGCAGGCTGCGGAAGAACTCGTAGCCTTCACGACAACGGCGGACGAACACGTCTTTGTCCTCGAGCATGGTCTTGATGATGCGCAGGATGGGTTTCGGGCGGAGATAGTAGGCCCGGTAAAAGCGGTCCACGGCTTCGAAAATGGCATCCTTGCTCAGTCCGGGGTATTCGAGGGCGCTTTGCTGGAAGCCATCTTCCTCGACGAGATCAGTCTTGTCTCGTTTGACGAACCAACCATTCTGGCGCGCCATGTCGAAGAGTTCCGTCCCCGGGTACGGTGCGGCCAAAGAGACTTGGATGCTAAAGACATCAAGTTCTTGGGCGAAGCGAATGGTGTTTTCGACGGATTGGGGCGTTTCGACGGGCAGGCCGAGGATGAAGGTGCCATGAATGACGACACCCGCCGCGTGGCAGGCCTTGGTGAAGCGGCGCATCTCGTCCATGGTAACCCCCTTCTTTATCCGCGTGAGAATGTCCTCGTTGCCGCTCTCGTAGCCGACCAGGAACAGGCGCAGGCCCGAGTCTTTAAAGGAGCGGATCGTGTCGTAATCCAGGTTGGCGCGGCTGTTGCAGGACCAGGTGAGGCCCAGCGGAGCCAGTTTTTTGGCAATTTCACGCGCGCGCGGCAGGTTCGCCGTGAAGGTATCGTCATCGAAGAAAAACTCCCGGACCTGGGGGAAAAGCTTCTGCATGTAGGCCATCTCGTCGGCAACATTCTGAGGCGAGCGCACACGGTACTTGTGGCCGCCGATGGTTTGGGGCCAGAGACAGAAGGTGCATTGAGCCGGGCAGCCGCGTCCGGTGTAGAGGCTTAAGTACGGGTGCAGGAGGTAACCGATGAAGTAGCGCTCGATTTGCAAGTCGCGCTTATAGACGTCGGCAACCCAGGGTAGCGAATCCATGTTCTGAATCATTTCGCGTTCCGGGTTGTGTTTGATCTGCCCATGCGCATCGCGAAAGGAGAGACCGGCGATTTTGTCAAGGGGCCGTCCCTCGGCAACTTCTTTACAGGTGAAATCGAATTCCTTGCGGCCCACCCAACCGATGGAGCGGGAGGCTTTCAGGGTCTCCGTCGGCAGAACGGCAGCGTGCGCGCCGACGAACCCGATGAGGGTCTCGGGGCGGTTGGCTTTGATGGCTTCGGCCACTCGGCAATCATTTTTGAGCGACGGCGTTGAGGTATGGATGATGACGTGGTCGTAGTTTTTGGCTTCCGCCAGGCATTGGGCCACGCCGATGTCGTGCGGGGGACAATCCAGGAGGCGAGCCTCTGGCACAAGGGCGGCCGGCTGGGCCAGCCAAGTGGGATACCAGAAACTGGTCACTTCGCGTCGCGCCTGGTAACGTGACCCCGCGCCCCCGTCGAAACCGTCGAACGAGGGCGGACTAAGAAACAGGGTTTTGCTCATTGTTCAATCATGGTGCCCCGGCACTCAAATTTCAACCCAAAAGCAAAAGGAGTGGGAGTCCAACGGGTTGCAAGCGGCCCACGCCGGCTCCTGGCTTGGGGAGCACCATTTGAGAGCCGATTGCGTGTTCACATCCTCGCAGCAGAGAATTAGATTCAATTCTCGCACTGCGTCCCGCATCCGCAGGGCAATTACGATTTACCCAGCGTCAGTCTTTTTTGTTTCACGCACCTTGGCCAGCAGCGCGTCGCGCTCGGCGGTGTCCGTGGCGCAGGAGCCCACCTCGGAGGAGGCGCGATTGAACATGGAGCGGGGGGAAGCCAAACCGGCGTTGACGGCGGCCTTGGCTTCGGCGAGGTGACCCTTGCCGATGGAGAAGCCGTTGAAGGCCTGGACGTTGCGTCCTTCGCGGAAGGGTTCGGGACGCGGCCAGAAGTTGTATTTGAAATTTTTCCAATTGTCGCCGCTTTGGTAATTCGTGCCCAGAGCACCGCTGGGATCGTAGCCGCAGTGGACCATGCAATTCTCGCAACGGGAGTCGCGCGCGACGCCATTCACCACCCCGTATTTATCCCAAGCCACCTTGTCCAGCATCTCCTGGTAATGAGGGTAATGACCATCGGTCATAAGATAGCATGGGGCCTTCCAACCCTTGATGTTGCGGGTGGGGATAGCCCAGGCAGTGCAGGTGAGCTCGCGTTTGCCAGCGAGGAACTCCTGGTAAACCGGTGTGCCGAAGATCGTGAAACGCTGACCCCACTCCTGGATCTTAGCGAACTTCTCTCGCGTCATGGCGCGGGTGAGGAAAAAGTCCTCCGGCTTTTGCCCCAGCCGCTTGACGATGTCCTTCTTGGCCGCGTCATAATCGTAGCCGGGAGAAATCGTGTGGCCGTCCACCTCAAGCGAGGAGAAGAACTCGAACATCTGCTCGATTTCTTTAACCTCGGTTTCTTTGTAAACGGTGGTATTAGTGGCGACTTGGTAGCCCAGCAGCTTGGCCATGCGAACGGCTTCGACGCATTCTTTGAACACGCCCTCACGTTCCACGATCAGGTCGTGCGTGTACTCCAAACCGTCGATGTGAACGTTCCAATAAAGCCACTTGGACGGAGCAATGGGTGGGCGTCCGTCCTGCCTGCCCTTGCGCACGGTCTCAGCATCCTTTTCAGAAATGAGCTTTTCCTGGAGCAACCTTGTCAGGGTAGGTTCCAAACCGGCCGAATAGATGCTGGCCAGGTAATCGCGCATCTTCTTGCGCATGAACATGCCGTTGGTGCAGACATACACGATGCGGCCTTGGGCCAGCAAGCCGGCAACCAGTTCCTCAATTTTGGGATAAATGAGGGGCTCGCCGCCGCAGATGGACACCATGGGCGCTTCGCACTCATTCGCAGAGACAAGGCAATCCTCGAGGCTCATCATGTCCTTGAGGCTGGTGGAGTACTCCCGAATGCGTCCGCAACCCGTGCACGTGAGATTGCAGGTGTGCAGCGGTTCAAGCTGCAAAACCAGAGCGAAGCGAGGCGTACGAAGAAGCTTATGCTTGACGATGTGACGAGCGATCTTCACCGTCAGCGCTAATGGAAAGCGCATAACAAGTTGGGTTTAGGGGTGGGAGGGGTTAGGATGCCTCGGCTACCAGGTCGGGTTGTCCGGCCGGCAACGCTTGCTCAGGATGCGCTGGCGGAGGATCCGCCTTCAACAATCCAGGCAAAAAAAACGAAGCCGGAGACACACTCCCCGTGGTGTTAATGCCGCTGCACCCGGCGCCCAGCACCAACAAAGCGAGTACCGCCGCCCCTCGCGCAATTTTAGATTTTGTGCTCACTTGAGCTACTATAGGTGATGGGCATGTCCGCCGCAACATGTTTTTTGCCTCCGACTTTATCGTCGGGGTGCCCTGAAAGTGCTGTCAAAGGCGCTCCGAACGGTTTGCGTTCTGCTCGCCATGAGGACTATGGGTTTGGCAGTACGCCCCGTCAGGGGCGGGGACGTCTCGTTCGCGCAGTTTCCGCGCTTTCCATCAGCCTGACCGCAGCTATTCAGGCATGCCGCCGGCCCTGCGCCTTTGCGCCTGGTTTGATAGGACTTTGCACGCTGTGTTCGTTGCTGGCCGTTCTCGCGGCCTGCGCGGACTCCCCCACAAATTCGGTTGCCGAGTTCAGAGCAGCAGCAGTCGCCAACTTTGAAACAGCCCAGAGCCGCTTCCGGAGCGAGCCGACCAACACTGAAGCCGCCTGGCAGTTTGCACGCTCCTGCTTCGATCTGGCTGACGTGGCGACGAATGACGTGGAAAGGGCGTCTGTTGCCCAGGAGGGAATCCGGATTTCCGAGGCCGCCCTGGCTTCCGCCTCCAACTCGGCTGCGCTGCATTACTATTTAGGGATGAACTTGGCGCAACTGGCGCGGACCAAAGGCTTAGGCGCACTGAAGATTCTCCACCAAATGCAGCAGCAGTTCGGCCTGGTGCTCGAGCTCGACGAGCGATTTGATTTCGCTGGGGCGAACCGGAACCTGGGGTTGATCTACCGGGACGCGCCTTCTATCATTAGCATCGGGGATCGGCAACAGTCGCAGCGCCATCTAGAGCGAGCGGTGGAGTTGGCCTCGAAGTATCCCGAGAACCGCCTGAACTTGATCGAGGCCTATTTGAAATGGGGTGACCGTGGCGCGGCACGCCGCCAGCTCGAGGAGTTGGACAAGCTTTGGCCGAGTGCCCACCAGGAATTCGTGGGCGCTCCCTGGGCCTCGAGTTGGGCGGATTGGCAGGAACGGCTTGAAAACGCCAGGAAGAAGTTGGAAGCCAGCCACAAGGTGCTCGAGTCGCCCCGGGGCAGGTGATCTGTTCCTAGCCAAAGGGGAAAGGTGTTTGTCACGGTTTCCTCGTTGATCTGCGGGGATAATTCGAATCCCTTCCGCGGGCTAGGTTCACTTATTCAAGCCAGCGACTGTTCCCAATCGGCAGGCCGCCCATAAAATATTTTGCAAACGAAGTTGACTGGTCAGTACACTCATGCTAGTGTATTGCCGTTGGGACAATTTGACCAACTGTGGCGAACATGAAAAAGCCGTGCGAAACTAAAGAAAAGCTGTTGCAAGTGGGATTCGATCTCATTTGGGACAGCAGTTATGGCTCCGTCAGCGTGGACGACATTTGCAAACGTGCCGGAATCAATAAGGGGAGTTTCTACCACTTCTTTCCCTCGAAGGCAGACTTGGTTGTGGCTGCTTACGAGGAGCACTGGAAGCAGAAGCGCCCGGAGATGGATCGGATCTTCTCGCCGCAAGTTCCGCCTTTGGAACGAATCCGGAATTTTTGCCGGCTCATGTACGGATTCCAGAAGGACAAAGCTGAGAAATATGGGCATGTCTGCGGTTGCCCTTTTACCAGCGTGGGGAGTGAGGTCGCCACGTTCGATGAGAAAATTCGTGCTAAGATCGAATACTTGATGAATCGGAGCACGAAATATCTTGAAAACGCCTTGGCGGATGCCATCCGGGAAGGCTCGGTTATTGTCAAGGACCCTGTGGCGGCGGCTGTGACGTTGCAATCGTTGGTGCTAGGAATACTGGTTGAAGCCCGGGTGCAAAACGACCTTAAAGTTTTGGAAGCGATGGAATCCACCGTCATGGACTTCATCGGAGCGAAAGCAGTCGCAGTCTAAAGCGATCCAGCTTAACAAAAGGAAGCAAAGACGCATGAAAAATGAACAAAAAAGAGTTGACCAGTCAGTTCATTCGTCAACCGAAAGTACGAATAGGAACCCAGGAAGCCGGGTTTTTGCGGGCCGTGAGGAAGCTCTCAAATGGGCTTTGGTGAGAAAGTTGAGCGCGCAGTATCCAGAGATAGGCGACCGCTTGGTGTACCAAGCAGTAAATGAAGCCGACGCCTTGGCGTCCTTGACTTCGGTGCCCCTCCTTGTGCTGCCCTCGCTGGCCGAAGAAAAAGTTCAAACGCTCGCCGCGTGGACCGCTCATCAACGTTTCTTGCGCGACTGTGAGTCTGCCGCGCTCGCAGCCTGACAATCCACGCCGTTAAGCAACAACCTGAATCTCTCATCGGAAAAATCATGATACCAAAAAATGTTTTGCATTCGGCCTTGGCCGTGCTTGCCGCCGGGTCTTTGACTGTCCTTCTCGTAGGCTGCGGCGCAAATGCCGCTCCACAACGACCGCCCCCGCCGACTGTCACGGTCGCGCCCGTCCAACAGAAAGAACTGGTCGAGTGGGAGGAATTCACCGGCCGCACCGAGCCGGTCGAATCCGTCGAGGTTCGGCCGCGTGTTTCCGGGTACCTGCAGGAAGTCAGGTTTCAATCGGGCCAGTTGGTGAAAAAGGGCGACGTGCTGTTTGTGATTGACCCGCGCTGGCATCAGGCGGCCTTCAATCAACTCGAGGCGGAAGCCGAGCGCGCCCGCGTGCAGTTGGAGAATTCCCGGCGCGAGGCCGACCGCGCCGCAGAACTGCTGGCCAACAAAGCGATTTCCACGGAAGAATCCGACGCGCGCGTGGCCCGGTTTCAAGAGGCCAAAGCCGCGTTGCTCGCCGCGCAAGCCGCCCGCGACTCAGCGAAGCTCGACCTCGATTACACCCAGGTGCGCGCGCCCATCGATGGTCGCGTCAGCCGTGCCTTCCTCACGGAAGGCAATTACATCAGCGGCGGCCCGGGCACCGCCTCCGTGTTGACGACTCTCGTTTCGGTGACTCCGGTTTATGTTTATGCGGACATCGACGAGGATTCGTTGTTGAAATTCGACACCCTCGTCCGGGCCAGAAAAATGGAGACGAACGGTGACGGCCAGACCCCCATCGAACTTGAGCTCGCCGATGAAACGGGTTTCCCCCACCGCGGGTATATCGAGTCGTTCGACAACCACGTGGATCCCAACACCGGCAGCATTCTACTGCGCGCCGTGTTCTCCAACGATGACGGACGGATAGTGCCGGGGTTGTTTGCGCGCATCAGGGTTCCTTTGAGCGAACGGCATCCAGCCTTGCTAGTCTCCGAGCGGGCGATTGGAACCGATCAGGCCCAGAAGTACGTCTTGACGCTAACCGCCACCAACACCGTGGCCTACACGGCGGTGAAGCTCGGTCCGGCGGTTGAGGGCAAGCGCATTATTCGCTCCGGCCTGCTGGCGGGCGAGAAAATCGTCGTCAACGGAATGGAACGCATTCGGCCGGGGATGCCGGTGACCCCGCAGGAAGAAATAGCGGCCAGCAAGGGTCTCAATGTCGCCAAACGTTGAGCCGGCGGCACGAACCAATCGCCTAAAACCACGCGATTAAGCGTATGAACTTTTCGCACTTCTTCATCCGCCGCCCCATTTTCGCGGGCGTGCTCTCCGCGGTGATTTTCCTTGTTGGGTTGATCTCGATGTGGCGGTTGCCCATCAGCGAATACCCGGAGGTGGTTCCACCGACGGTTGTGGTGCGGGCGGTCTACCCGGGCGCCAATCCAAAGACCATCGCCGAGACAGTCGCCTCGCCCTTGGAGCAATCCGTCAACGGCGTGGAAGACTCGCTCTATATGTTTTCCCAGGCAACGCCGGACGGGGTGATGACGCTGACGGTGACGTTCCGGCTTGGGACGGATGTGGACAAAGCCCAAGTCCAGGTGCAGAACCGGGTCTCCCAAGTGCTCTCCAAGCTGCCGGAGGAAGTTCGCCAACTGGGAGTGACGACGACCAAGCAATCGCCCGACCTGACAATGGTCGTGCATCTATTCTCACCCTCGGGCCGGTATGACGACGTTTATCTTCGTAATTATGCCACGCTTCAGGTGAAAGATGTGCTGGCGCGCATCCCCGGCGCAGGCGACGTGCAGGTTTTCGGTTCGGGCGATTATGCGATGCGCGTCTGGCTGAATCCAGACAAGGTAGCCGCGCGGAACCTGACCGCCAGCGACGTGGTCAGCGCCATTCGCGAGCAAAATGTGCAGGTGGCCGCCGGCGCGATTGGCCAGCAGCCGGTTTCGCAACCCGTGGATTTTGAGTTGCAGATCAATGCGAAAGGACGGCTGGTTTCCCCAGACGAATTCGGGCACATCATCGTGAAGACCGGTCCCAATGGTGAGAAGACGCTGCTCAAAGACATCGCCCGGGTTGAATTGAGCGCAGACAGTTACGCGCTCCGTTCACTCCTGGATAACAAGACGGCCGTGGCGTTGCCGATCTTTCAGACCCCCGGCGCCAACGCGCTCCAACTCTCGTCCGACGTTCGCCGGACGATGGAGCAACTCAAGAAGAATTTTCCCGACGGCGTGGATTATTCAGTGGTTTATGACCCGACCATCTTCGTACGGCACTCGATCCAGGCGGTAGTGCATACGCTCTTGGAGGCGGTCCTGCTAGTGGTCATTGTAGTCATAGTTTTCCTGCAAACGTGGCGCGCTTCCATCATTCCCCTGGTCGCGGTCCCGGTTTCCCTCATCGGCACTTTTGCGGTGATGCTGGCCTTGGGCTTTTCCATTAACAATTTGTCCCTGTTTGGCCTGGTGCTGGCCATCGGCATCGTGGTGGACGACGCCATCGTGGTGGTCGAGAACGTCGAGCGCAATATCGCCCTGGGTCTCTCACCGGTTGAAGCCGCCAAGCGTGCCATGAGCGAAGTAACGAGCCCGATCATTGCCACGGCGCTGGTGCTGTGCGCCGTCTTTGTGCCGACGGGGTTCATCAGCGGGCTCACCGGCCAATTCTATAAGCAATTCGCCATCACCATTGCCATCTCAACTGTAATTTCGGCGTTCAACTCGCTGACGCTTTCGCCGGCCCTGTGCGCTGTGTTGCTCAAGGACCACCGCGCACCGAAGGATTGGTTCGCCCGGCTTATGGAAAAATCGCTTGGGTGGTTCTTCGGACCATTCAACCGGATTTTCGCCTGGGCCGGAAGGCAATACTCCGCCGGCGTCGGCAGTGTGCTGCGCAAAAGCGTTGTGGCGTTGGTGGTTTATGGAGGCCTCGTCGCCTTGACCGGCTGGGGTTTTAACAAAGTTCCCACGGGCTTTGTGCCGACGCAGGACAAACAATACCTGGTCGCCTTCGCCCAATTGCCCGACGCCGCTTCCCTCGACCGCACCGAAGCCGTCATCCGCCGCATGTCAGACCTCGGCCTCAAACAACCCGGCGTGGAAAGCGCCGTCGCCTTCCCCGGGTTGAGCATCAGCGGGTTCAGCGTGTCGCCCAATGAGGGCATCGTGTTCTTTACACTGAAACCGTTCGAGGAACGCAAATCCTCCCGCCTCAGCGGCCCAGCCATTGCCGCCGCCTTGAATCAACAGTTTGCGGGCATTCAAGATGCCTTCATCCTCGCGGTGCCCCCGCCCCCTGTGAATGGCCTGGGGACCATCGGGGGTTTCAAGCTCTTTGTCGAAGACCGCGCCGATGTTGGCTACGACGCGCTCTACCAAAACCTCCAAGGCATCGTCGGCAAAAGCTATCAAACTCCCGGCTTGGACAGGGTATTTTCCACTTTTACTGTGAATGTGCCCCAACTGGATGCGGATATCGACCGCGTCAAAGCCAAGCAAGAAGGCGTACCGTTGCAAAATCTGTTCGAGACGATGCAGATCTATCTTGGGTCGCTTTATGTCAACGACTTCAATCGCTTCGGTCGCACCTATCAGGTGGTCGCTCAGGCCGACGCACAGTTCCGCGACCGTCCCGAAGACATCACGCGGCTGAAAACGCGCAACAGCAAGGGTCAAATGGTGCCGTTGGGCGCGTTAGTGAAGGTGACGGAAACCCATGGCCCCAACCGTGCCCTGCGTTATAACGGCTATCCCGCCGCGGAAATCAACGGCGGTCCCGCCGCCGGTTTCAGTTCCGGCCAGGCCGAGGCGTCGATCGCCAGGCTCGCCGGTGAAGGGCTGCCCAAGGGGATGTCCTTTGAATGGACCGATTTGACGTACCAGCGCATCCTGGCGGGCAATTCGGCCATCTATGTCTATCCGCTCTCTATCCTCCTCGTGTTCCTCGTGCTCGCCGCGCAATACGAAAGTCTGCGTCTGCCACTGGCCATCATCCTGATCGTTCCGATGTGCCTGCTCTTCGCGATCAGCGGCGTATGGCTCAAGGGCGGCGACAATAATATTTTCACGCAAATCGGCCTGATTGTGCTCGTCGGACTCGCTTGCAAAAACGCGATTCTCATCGTCGAATTTGCCCGCCACAAACAGCACGAAGAAGGGCTTCCAGCTTTTCAGGCGGCCGTCGAAGCCAGCCGTCTTCGTCTCCGCCCCATCCTTATGACTTCGATTGCGTTTATTGCGGGCGTCTTCCCGCTCGTCGTGGCACATGGCGCCGGGGCCGAGATGCGGCAGGCGATGGGTATCGCTGTGTTTGCGGGCATGATCGGCGTGACGTTGTTTGGTCTGTTCCTGACCCCCGTCTTCTACCTCACCCTGATGAGACGCGCATCCGGGAAGACCGCTGTCGTTTCGGCGCCCGAACCCAAAGGCCCCAGCCTCGGCGCGGCAGGGGCCGTGGCTGGAATTATCTTGTCCGCCGCGCTACTGTCGCCGTTTTCCGCGCACGGCGGAAGCTTCACCGTTGGCCCGGACTACCGGCGGCCAACCAACTCAATTCCCGAGAATTACAAGGCGATGGAACTCGGACAATGGAAGGAAGGCCGCCCGCTGGACACCGTGCCGAAGGGCAGATGGTGGGAGGTGTTCGGCGACCCCCGTTTGAATGATTTGGAAGTTCAGGCCATGCACGCCAACCAGAGCCTCAAGGCGGCGGTGGCGCGGGTGGACCAGGCCCGCGCGACCGCCCGCGTGGCACGCAGCGACCTGCTGCCCAGCTTGAATCTCAACCCAAGCTTCACCCGCCAGCGCTATTCGCCAAATGAATCACCGAGCTTCGGCAGTTTGACGGCGAACACCTGGCAGGCTCCGCTGGACCTCAGTTACGAGATCGACTTGTGGGGCCGTGTGCGCCGTGGGTTTGAAAGCGCGCGCGCCGAGGCCCAAGGATCGCTGGCCGCGTTCGGCAACGTCCTCCTGATTCTCCAGGCGGACGTCGCGCAAAATTATTTCAGGCTCCGTGCGCTCGATGCCGAAATCGCCACGGTGTCCGGCACGGTTGAGTTGCGCCGGGAACAAGTGCGGTTGGTCCGCAGCCGCTTCAACGGCGGCATCGGCAATGACCTCGACATCGCCCGCGCCGAAACCGAACTGGCTACCACCGAAGCCGAAGCCGCCTCGCTCGCCCAGCGCCACGCGGAATTGGAGAACGCTATTGCCATCCTGGCCGGGAGCAATCCAGCCGCGTTTCATTTAGCCGCTGACACCGCCAGCAATTGGAACCCGCAACCGCCGGAAATCCCCGCCGGGCTGCCTTCCGATCTGTTGGAACGGCGGCCGGATGTCGCCCAGGCGGAGCGCCAACTCGCCTCGGCCAACGCCCGCATCGGCGTGGCCAAGGCCGCGTTTTTTCCTGTGCTCACGCTCACGGGATCGGGCGGCTACATGAGTGCGGATATCGACACGCTCTTCAACTGGAACAGTCGCACCTGGTCTCTCGGCCCAAGTCTTTCTCTGCCGATCTTTGCTGGAGGCCGCAACCGAGCCAATTACCGGCGCTCCCAGGCCGTTTTCCAGGAAACCCTGGCGAATTATCGGCAACAGGTGCTCGTGGCCTTTGGCGAGGTGGAGGACAGTCTTTCCGGCCTCCGCCATCTGGCCGATCAGTCCTCCGCGCAACAGCGCGCGGTCACTAACGCCCGGCGCGCGGTGGATTTAGCCACCGATCGTTATCGGTCGGGCATCGTCAGCTATATCGAGGTCGTGGACGCCAGCCGAGACGCGCTTCAAGCCGAGCGCGCCAATGCGCAGCTCGCGGGCGAGCGCCTGATCGCCGCCGTTCAACTCATCAAGGCCCTCGGCGGCGGCTGGAATAATTCTGCGGCTTTCGCCATCGCCTCGGTCAGACAGTAAACCGTCGCATGCCGCAAAGCAGGAAGTTCGCCTGCTTTGGGCTGATCTCAACGCAGCGGCCTAATGGGTGCTTGACATCACCCGGAATTCCATAACCCTCTGGCGGAGATAATACTGTTATGGCCTCAAAAGTTCTCAGGTTGAGTGTGGCCGGCGCTGAGTTCGCCGCCAATCTCCAATCCAAAGTCGGCAAGGACGATCTCTATGGCCGTGTCGAACACGTGGTGGAACAAGACGGCAAACGGATGGAAAGGGGCTGGCTTTTGCCCGATGGTATCACGGTGCACAAGAGCCAGGTGACGATGACTTCCGTGGACCCGGAGGGCTCGCCGGCGGACCCGCCGGAGATCCACTGCGCGGGCCAAAAGCTCGAGTTGCGCCCAAGTTCTTTTGACGGGAAGGAGTGCCTCGAGGCGGTTCCCTTGGACACAATCGCCAGTTTCGTAACCATTGATGTGTATCCCCTCGAAGCGGCTGGCTTGGCTCCTGGAACATATCGCGGCCAGTTCAATTACCGCAAATCCGCCCGGCCACGGGATGCCCTGGTCGTCGTGCGCGAGGATGGCGCCTTTTTGCTGGTGGGCCAGTTCAAGGCCTGCCCCATGGTCGAGCGCACGGTTGCTTACGAGTTTTTCGACGCTGCCGCGCAAGCCGACGAAGGCGGAGACCCGCTCGATTTCAGCATGGTTTAACCGACGATTTGTATGCTTACCATTCACTTGGAAACCGAAGGCCGCAGCGCGCGGGTCGGGTTGAGCGCGCCGCCGGCCGAGAAACCAATGGCGCCGCTCGAACAAACGACCAACGCCGGCCGTCTCAAGCGCGTGCAAGCTTTGAACGGCCAAAACCTCGACCCCAGCGTTACCGCCGCGCAGTTGATTGAAAGCGATCCGGAGCTGGATCTGCAAAGCGCCGGCCGGCTGATGCGCGATGCCACGGCCGTTTACCTCGACACTAGCGCCGGCCAGCCCGTCATCGCCACCGAGTTCAAGGAAGTTGAAATCGTCTATACCACCGACGGCCAGGAAAAGGAACGCCGAGCGCGGGCCTTCCGCACCGCCAACGTGGACACAACCGCGCCCCTAAAGATCGCGCGGCGCATGCCCATCCAGGACTGCCTCACGCGCTTTGTCTTTCGAGGCATGCAGCAGCTTGTGCACACCGACGGATTAACCTTTGATTTCCTCCATGGCCTCGCCCGGTCGCTGCAGGAGACCCAAACCATGGCCTTGCTGGGGGCAGGACCCAAAGGCGCCGGCCCCCTGGTCTTGCGCGATGGCGGCACACCTTTTCGCGCCTTCCTTTATGGCCAGGCAGAAGGCGCTGGAGAGCAAGCCCGCTACCGGCTGCTCTTGCTGCTCTCCGACCAGGAGCTAAAATGCCCCGCTCCGCCCGTCCCCAAGCCCTGATTCTTCTAACTTCGCTCTTGCTCCTACTGTCGTTTCCAAACTAACCCGGACCAACGCCCGCCCCCATGATTGACCTCTCCCGTCTTACGAAGAAAACCGGCGACTACGCCTTCGCCCCTCGTGGGGCGGTGACCGACCGCGTGCTGCTCGAGGTGGCCGAGCAATATGAGACCGAAGTCTCCAATCGATTCATCCCCATCAAGCCGGCCGACCTGAGCACTCGCTATGCGCCGGACAGCCGCGTGCTCGAGACCACCAAGTACGACGGCGAGGGCGTGTTCGTTTATTTCGAGGCCAAACGGGACCTCGAGATCTTCGCTTTTAATGCGCCATCGGGTCGCGTGCGAGTGGGGCTGCCCTGCCTCAAGGAATTGGCAACCACTCTCAAGGCGCGCGGCACAAAAAGGGCCCTCCTTCGCGCGGAGCTTTACTTGCGCGAAACCATGGACGGCCGGCGCTGTGCCAGTGCCGATGTAACCCGAGCTAGCTATTCCACGCAGCCCGCCGACGCGGAACGTTTCCACTTGGCAGTTCTGGATGTTGTTATGCACGACGGTCGCGACCTGCGGGCGCACCAATCAGATTTTCTGACAATCTGGAAATTGTTGGGCGAGTTGGCGGGTACAGATCCAACGCGCCAGGCGCATCGTGCCGAGGGCGGAGCAGTGGCAGGTGCCGATTTGCCAAAAATCTTTTCCGAAACCACCAGTGGTGGGCTGGAGGGATTGGTAATTCGCCGGCTGGACCGGCCAGAGGTCTGCAAGCTCAAGCCGCGGCTGGCGATCGATTCAGCGGTCGTGGGCTTCGTCGAGGGCGATTTCGAAGGCAACTACGGGATGTTGTCTCTGCTCACTGCGCTGGCTTATCCCGCGGAGAGAACTCCTCTCCAACTACAATCTCTGGGCCGCGTCGGCTCCGGGTTTGCCGACCAGGACCGCGTGGATTGGCTGGGCCGGCTTTCGACGTTGCGCGTGGATGCACCCTTGGCCATGAGCGATAGCGACGGGCGGCCAGTTCGCTTTGTGCGACCAGGCTTCGTCGTGGAATTGGAAGCCGAAGACGTGGTATCGGCCGACGAGGATGCGAGCGGCCAGCAGGTCTTCGGTTGGAACGGTTCGCGTTGGAGTTTTGCGGGCCTGGCGGCCTGCCCCCGTCTATTGCTCCCTACGTTTGGCCGGCTGCGAGCCGACAAAGAGTTTTCACCGCAAGCAGTGCGCCTAGCGCAAGTAACGCGCCGTGAGATCCCAGCGCCGGAATTGATTAACCGCACTCTGCCCGTGCTGGAGGTAGTGCGGCGTGAAGTTTACACCAAGGAAGTCAAAGGCGCGGTGGCGGTGCGCAAGCTCGTCGTGGGACACCGGACGGCCACAGCCGGAGCCTTCCCTTACGTGGTGTTCTGGACCGATTTCTCCGCCGGACGCAAAACTCCGTTGGAAGCGACCACGCTCTTCGCCCATACCGAGGCGAGGGCCGAAGCCTTGGCCAAGCGACTCCTGGAGGAGAACGTGACGAAAGGCTTCGCGCGGGCTGACGGGCCGAAGGCTGCACCGGTGGCGGCGCCCGATCCAAGCTCCGAAAGCGCCGAGCCGACGCCCAAAAAGAGAGCGCCAAGGAAAAAAACTCCGGCGCCTTAGTCGCGATCGGCGTATCTTTCAGCGTCATGGTCGAGAACGAACAAACGGTGCGTCGGCGGCGATTGGAACTGGCTCGCAGGGCTTTCAAGAAGTTCTCTGTTCGCTGCTTCTGGTCCTGGCCGGCAGACACTGAAATTACTGAGGAAACGATTCCCTTGATCATCAGCGGCTTGCGCTTATACGGCGGCCACGAGGGTTACCGGATCGCTGCTGAGTTATGCTGATTGCACGACTTCCGATTCGCGAGCTTGGCTGCTTCTACCTTAACCATCAAGCTCAGCCCGTGTGTCCAGATCCTGATTCAGCCAGCTTCGCAGAGCTTAGCCGCCATTACGGCAGTATCAAAGGGGCCTGGCCTAGAATTGTCGAAGGATGAGGTCTTTCTCTCCGACTTGTGCACGCGATAGCTCTTCTTCTCCGGCTTTGAGCACACAGCGTAAGACCATGTTCGACTCCGGCCCGGAAATTTACCGCGTGCAAACCCAGGCGCCTGGTCCAGTGGGCGCCTTGCCTCTGACCGATGACCTGCTGCGGAACAGTCCGAGCGGCGATCTCTTCGGCTTAAGCCAAAACGCGGGAATGGGCTGGGAAGCAGCCGAAACCGGACGCAGACAATTCCTAATCCTCAGCACCCTGGGCGGGTTGCGCTCCGAGGAGGGCAAACCGATTGCGCTGGGCTATCACACCGGGCATTGGGAAATCGGTTTGCTCGTCAAGGCTGCGGCAGAAGAGCTGCGCCAGCTCGGCGTTATCCCGTTCGCCGGGTTTTGCTCGGACCCGTGCGATGGACGAACGCAGGGAACGACGGGAATGTTCGACAGCCTGCCCTATCGAAATGACGCGGCGCTGGTTTTCCGTCGGCTGGCGCGCTCACTGCCGTTGCGGGCAGGGGTGCTGGGCGTGGCCACCTGCGACAAAGGTCTGCCTGCCGTTCTCATGGCGGTCGCTGGCCTGGGCGACCTGCCCTGCGTGGTCGTTCCCGGCGGCGTCAGCTTGCCCCCAACCGCGGGTGAAGACGCCGGCGCAGTGCAAACCCTGGGAACTCGGTACGTTCAAGGCACCGTGTCGTTGGCCGAGGCTGCCGAGCTAGGCTGCCGCGCCTGCGCTTCGCCGGGCGGCGGTTGCCAATTCCTCGGCACGGCGGCCACCTCGCAGGTGGTCAGCGAAGCGCTCGGGCTTTCGCTGCCTCACACCGCCCTAGCGCCCTCCGGCCAGCCAGTGTGGCTGGATTTAGCCCGTCGCTCCGCTCGGGCCCTCGTTCAGCTCGCTGATCGCAAGTTGGCCGTCCGCGACGTGCTGACGGCGGACAGCCTCGAAAATGCGATGGTCCTCCATGCCGCTTTCGGCGGGTCCACGAATCTGCTCCTGCACATCCCGGCGATCGCCCACGCCGCCGGTTTGAAGCGACCGACGGTCGCGGATTGGATTACTGTCAATCGCCGGGTGCCGCGCCTGGTGAGCGTGCTGCCCAACGGTCCCGTCCATCATCCCACGGTGCGGGTGTTCCTGGCCGGAGGCGTGCCGGAAGTGATGCTGCACTTGCGCCGGTTGAATCTGCTCAAGACCGACGTACTCACGGTAGCCGGTGTCACCTTGGCTCAATGCCTGGATGAATGGGAACGCTCGGAACGACGGCAGCGCTTCCGTGAAGTCTTGCGCGCGCAAGATGGCGTCGATCCTGACGAAGTGATTCTGTCACCGGAGCAGGCGCGGCAACGCGGCTTGACTGGCACCGTGGCCTTTCTGCGCGGCAATCTCGCGCCGGAAGGCTCCGTCTGCAAAGCGACTGCTATCGATCCGTCCGTCCTGAGTGCGGACGGTAGATATCGTAAGGAAGGTCCGGCTCGAGTGTTCGTGTCGGAGAAGCAAGCGGTCGCGGCCATCAAGGCCAGCCTGATTCGGCCGGGCGACATTTTAGTGCTGGCTGGCGTTGGTCCTTTAGGCACCGGGATGGAAGAGACTTACCAAGTCACCGGCGCGCTTAAGTGCCTGCCTTGGGGCAAGGAGGTCACCTTGCTTACAGACGCGCGCTTCTCGGGTGTTTCGACCGGCGCCTGCATCGGGCATATCGGTCCGGAAGGTTTGGCTGGCGGCCCCATCGGCAAGGTGTTGGAGGGCGACCTCATCCGAGTGGAGATCGATCTGAGCCGCAGCGAAGGCAGCGTTGATTTGGTCGGAGAAGGGGACCGCCGGTTCACGCCTGAAGAAGGGGCGCGTGTGCTGGCGGGGCGCGGCACGCGAAACGATCTGGCGCCCCATCCGGCGCTGCCGCCGGACACGCGGCTGTGGGCCGCGCTGCAAACGGCCAGCGGTGGCACCTGGGCCGGGTGCGTGTACGATACCGATCGGATTATCGAACTGCTCAGTGCGGCACAGACCCCAAAAGCTCCACCGCGGTGAGTGGCCTGACTCGCAAGCCGGGTGCCGGCGGCCAGGGTGAGACAACGGAGAATTTTGACGATTTGCTGCCCGTTGCCCCAGCCTCAGCCGTTGCGCTAAGCGAGCGGGTTGATTAGGATACACTGTGTTCGACCGAGCAAAGTTGAGTGATGAGGCGAGCCAGGTGATTGTCATCCATGGCGCGCGGGAGCATAATCTCAAAAATATTTCCTTGGCGCTTCCAAGGGGCCAGTTCATAGTAGTGACCGGGGTGAGCGGTTCGGGCAAAAGCACGCTGGCGTTCGACCTTCTATTCGCCGAGGGCCAGCGGCGGTTCCTGGACTCGATGAACGTTTATGCCCGGCAGTTCGTCGAACAACTGTCCCGCCCGGACGTGGACCTCATCACGGGCATTCCCCCTACGGTCAGCATCGAGCAGCGCACCAGCCGCGGCGGCGGCAAGAGCACCGTGGCGACGGTGACGGAGGTGTTTCATTTTATCCGGTTGCTCTTCGCGCGCCT
>Ga0209517_10000992_pt1 | contig 45614 bp, 41 predicted proteins | sample PeaSoiMetSII2010_FD_187695 | JGI IMG/M metagenome (GOLD analysis project Ga0209517, IMG submission 187695) | Peat soil microbial communities from Weissenstadt, Germany - SII-2010 (SPAdes) (version 2) | ecosystem: Environmental > Terrestrial > Soil > Wetlands > Peat | place: Germany...
GCGAGGCCATGATCTGTTATGTGCGGGAGTGCATCAAGCTCGCGCACGATCTGGGATCGCCGATCTGCAAGATCTTCGCCGCGTGGCGCGGCATTACCCTCTATGACGGCCTCGCGACCTACGACGACACGTACAGCTACAACCAGTACGGATTTTGGAAGGGCGAGCGGCGCGGCTTCGTCGTCGAGTCCATGCGCGAACTCTGCAAGGTGGCTGAGGACTATGGAATTGTGCTGGCGATGCAGAATCATGGTCCCGATGTCGTTAACCGCTATCAAGACGTGCTGTCGTTGATTGAGGAGGTCGGCTCTCCGTTCTTCAAGGGGTGCATGGACATCAACATTGAGCCCGAAGCGGATTCACCGGAGCATGCCCGTGAAATGGTGACGTGCACCGGAGATCTACAAGTCCATTCACACATGAACGGAGAGTTTGCGCGACGAAGGGACGGCACCGTGGAGCTTGTGGCCGGCGGCTATTTCGACAAACACTTTTGGGGACGGCAAGTGGCCTATCCCGCCTATGTTGATGCGCTGGTCTCGTCCGGATACAAGGGCTACGTGGATTGGGAGTTCTGTCACCCCGGCCAGGAGAACGGAAGGCCCGCCGGAATCGAATACGTCCACAACCAGAGCGAATGGCCCTTGAGTACCTCTCGGCCTTGCGCACCGCAGCCGAGCAGAAGGCCCAGGCCGCAGTTATCAGCTCTTAGTTAACGGGAAACAGCCCGGCTACCTGCCGCGACTTCCAAGGTGTCCGAAGTACAAGTGCGTGTAGTGATCATCGGTCTCTTCTGACAGTTGCGGCGGACATGCGGCTTCATTAGGCAGAATCATTCGGGCCCCACAACCATCCTGAGCCTTCCTGTGCGCTCAGGATGCGCTTTAATCGGATGTGGCAATCCAGTTTCTCAACCCGTACGCGAGGTGGGGAGACCCTGGCAGGCCGATTGCGGTCCACAGCCGCTCCGGACGCGACCTGCCACCACACCGGCCACAGAAGGTATTAGACCGGGAAGAAGTGGTCCGGCTCCGACGCCAGGGGCGATCCTATCGGCAGATTGCAGAGTCTCTGGGGCTGGGCGTTGGGACCGTGGTGAGGACGCTGCGGGAACGGTCCAAAGGTTTCGTAACGGGCATTTGGAACGGAGGTGCCGAACGATTCAACCCCACTTTTCCAGAAACCGTTTTTACACCATTGAAGATCGGTAAGAAGCCGGGCATTGACGTCAAAACACCAAGGTTTTTCATTTCAGATCGTCATCTCCGTTCTGCCGCTGGCCGCCGACTGAATGCAACCGCCCCAACCCTCTCGCCCCAAATCGTGGTTGAACAAGGTTCTGTTTCTTATATCGATAGGACTTGTAGCGAAGCGCGGAGATCAGAAGGAGCGGCGGTACGCGGTCACCCTGGAAGCCTTGACACCTCTGGAACGGGATGAGCGCATCCTTCCACGTTGCCCCACTCTCCTACTGCGTCACGGTAAACCCAGCCGCCGCGGAGCTCGCGCTCACGGTCCCCAGGCACTGATAGACAATCGGATTCCGTGCCACGACATCGACAGTTCGCGGCATGGCGAGCAGGCTTGCGGGCACGAGCCCCTGCAATTGCGTCGTGCTGATTACCGTCGTCGGAATGTCTACGTGGTCGAATGACACGACGCTCGGCGACGGGCACGCACTTCCGCAAACCGCTGGACACACCGCCCCCGTTTGGAAGCTGTTGCCGGTCACCGTGAGTGTGAACGCGGACGATCCCTCCCGCACGGACGGCGGCGTGAGCTGCGAAATGGAGAAAAGATACGGCGGGGTGGAGTTCGCAACGAGCGTCACGAATACCGTCCCCACCGGCTGCCATCCCGAATTCCCGGCGCCCCCTCGCACGGCGGCGTAGATGACCCTCGGGCCTTCGAACGCCGGCTGAAACGTGAGTGAGAGCGTCACCGTCAGCGTGTTCCCGCTGGCCGATATCGAGCTGCCTTGACCCCAGATCGTGCACTGGCCGTTCGACGCCTTCCCGGAGCCGGGTAAGGTCACGGCCGTGAATAGCCCGCCCGAGTCGCCCGCGTCATCCACCAGAAACACCGTCCCCGACCCCGCCGACCCCAGCACCACCGCCATGTAGCAGGCCCCGATCCCGTTGATCGCGTTGTTGACCAGAATGTTGGCCACGCTGATATCCGGCCAGCCGTTCGGATCGGTGAACGTGAACGTGTAGCTTTGCGAGTAGCCCATGCTGCGCGCGGGAGTAATCCCATTTATCAATGGTTCGCTCGCCGATCCTCCCGCTACAGTCCACGTCCCCATGGGCTGCCAGCCGGAATCCTCCTGCGTGTCCTGCGCCGCCATGTAGATCACCTTGTTGCCCGCGAATCCCAGTGTTAGAAATGTAATCGCGAGCGTCAGCGCGTTGTTCGCCCAGGAGCTGCCGCTCGCGTCGATACTGCACTGGCTGTTGCTGATGATGCCGGTTCCCGGGAGCGTCACTCCGGAGTAAGGCCCGCCCGCGTCGCCGGCGTTGTCCACCAGAAACAGCGAGCCGCCGGTCGATGAATTTCCGTTGTAGGTCGGCACGAAAGCGAGGTAGCAGGAATTCCGCCCATCGAGCGCCGAGTTAATCAGGACATCCAGAACGGTGAAATTTCGGGGCGAGATAAGCCCTCCGTTGAAGATGTTCTCCAAGCCGCCCTGCGCGAAGCTAAACGAGAACGACTGAGTGGTTCCGTTCCCCACCGGGGGGCTAGCCGCGACCGCTTGCGGGGGCACGTTCGGAAAGCCGCTGTGCGGCCCGAGCGTTTGCGCCGAGACCTCAGCGACAAACAAACACAAAACGATTAATGCATTTCGGCTCGTCCGATCCATAAGGTATTCAAACCCCTCCGCATCACCTGCAACGCGGTAATTTGAACAGTGCGCTTCACGACATTGGCCGGCCCGCATGAAGCCGGCCCGATCCGCTCCACTTCGACGATAACCCGTTTCACAGCCGTTATCGGAAAACATTACCGAATGACACCCAGATCATTCGGTTTGACAGGCGCACTATAGCGGCGTCGAATCTTGGGCGGGCAGCAGATCCGAGTTGAAGATGTCGCGGTGAATTTTCCATTCTCCCGAGTATCGCTTCCAGATAACGATGTATTTGCCGGCCTGGAAAACACTGCCGTTGGGCGTACTGGCTGAAAATCGGCCGATTTCGTATGCCCAGTCGCCGCTCTCTTGCACCTCGCCAATGTCCACTCGGACGTTGTTTCCGCCGGACCCAAGGATGCGTTCCCAAGCGTGAGCGATTGCCTCCCTGCCTCTGAGAATCGGTGCTTCTGGGATAAGCAATTCTGCATCCTCCGTATACATTCGCGATATTGTCTCGGCATCTCCCCTGTGATAGGCCTTCGCGAAGGCCTTGTAAGCTTCCGTAATCGCGTCATAGGCGCTCATCCTGCAAGCCTCCTGAACGAAGTTCGACGAACGTAATCTTTTCGGCTAATTATACACGCGGATTGGTGATGCGGGGCCGGCAGGTCCCCATTGACCGCCTGTACCGCCGCGTCCATGACCAATTTCCAGAAAAGTGGGGTTATCGGACGAGTGCAAAATCGGACTGGTGACGCGTTTCTGCCGCACGATGGACCCATCCCACAACTCCAGAGTTTGGGAACACCGCCGCCGAGCCTCACAAATCACCGTCATCGCGGCCGCCCTGGTCTGGAAGGGGTTACTTTCGGAACACCGAATCGATGAGGAACGACAGGACCCCCACGGACCGCTGTTCGTAGAAATTGAGATGTGCTAGTCCTTTCACCACCATCTACATGTCGTGCTTCTTGCGGGAGACCGCCAGAAAATCGAACGATTCAGATTAGACTTTTGACTGGCGTTGCATTCCTTACCATGACCAGCTTCGCGGCCTCAGCAGCGCGGCTGATCTTGGAAGGTTGCCGCGGGGCGCGGCCCGCGATATTATTGAGACCGGCTCAAAAGCCGCAAAGGGAGCGTACCATGTCGTTCATCTACAGCGTGAAGTTTGTTTGTGGGATCCAGAATCCCAGCACAACCTGTACCCCCGTGCGCCCGGGTGCCTATGCCACGGAGATCAACATTCATAATTTCCACCCCCCCGGCCCCCCCAGCATACCGCCGCCGATAGCGAACATTCAAAAGCGGATTATGCTGCTCGTCCATAATAATCAAACGGTCGGGCTTGAGCCGAATATCGTCACAGCTACGCCTTTCGCCACCATCGCCTTGCCGCCTGACTCCGCCACCATGGACGATTGTTGCAACCTCGGACCCAACTTCGCGCCAAACGCGCTCAATATCGGATTCCTCGAACTCTCGAGCAACTTGGCGCTTAATGTCACTGCGGTTTACACGGCCGCCATTCTGACCTCGACCGGCGCCAGCACCAGCATCAGCATCGACGTCCAAAACATCAGCCCCCAGCAGGTGTAGATCCCGCGGCGCTGCGTTGCGAGCCGCCTCGCCTCCCATCTCTAAGGAGATACATGCCGCTTTACTGCTCGCCCCCCTCGAAAGGGAGCTATTTCAGCCGCAACATTCGTGGCCGGTTTGCCTACGCCCGGGTGTCGAATGCCCTGGGCTGACCCCGTTCCCGCCCGCTTCTTATTTTGGCGTTTATGGGGGTCATACCTCCCCAATGATGCCGATGATGGAGATCCAGTCCGTTTGAATAACGACCCGCAACCTTTGCGCCGAAGTCGGCGTCATAGAGCGGTTGAATGGAGCGGCGCCAACCCAGCGGCGGAAATTTTATCATCCGAGCCGGATCTACAGGTCTTCCAGAGGCACCCAATGCTACGCCACAAATTCAAGGTTGTGGCGCACCAGGGGAGTATCGAGACCCCAGGTTTGCCGAACTGGACGCCCTGATCGAAGCGGAGTAAGCCAAAAACGGAACCACGCGGCCGCCGCACCCAGAAAGGGGAAACGACGCCGGCCAAGCCCTCCCCTTCCAAAGGAGGTCCGGAAGGAAATCGTTCGTTTCGCCAGGGAGCTAAACCAGCGCCACCGGGACCTCTTCATTCCGGATCCCAAACTGAAGGACCGCGCCGCGCGGTTCCTCCGATCCCTGCTGCTTCCCAAACCACGTCGCCGCGGTCGGCCGGGACGGCCAGACGTGACCACTGCGTTTCGGTTGCTGAACCGGTTTAAGGGCCAGTACCCGAGCGAGAGGGCAGAACAGATATGGCACCGTGTTTACCCTCTGGCCATTCTGAACTACAACACCATAACCGAAGTTGAACAGCGGACTGCCCGCGAAGAACTGAGGGAGCGGGTCAGGTGGCGATGCCGGCATCGAGTCTAAAGCGCGAGGAATCGGCCGCTAACGAAGGGTATCAGGATTCATTGAGCGCTCCGCAACCGTACTCCCACCAGTTTTGGAAATAAAAGTGCAAGTTATCATCAACATGGACGAACTGCATAGGGAAGCGGAAGATATTGCTCGAAGGTTCTTGGCGTTCGAAAACGTACCCATCGACGAGCGCTCCGACCTGTTTGCAGACCTTCAGCGGCTTGCGATCGCAGCGTTGGAAACAGCTCGCTCTGAGGAATTGACTTCTCGATCGAGTCGGTTGAAGGAATCCGGCGAAGTACTCGCCTATTGGCCAATCATGCGCCCGGCAGCCTGAGTCGGCTGGGAGGAAACATCCCCTCTACCGGAAACGCGCCGGTCAATTCTTCACAGCCCTACTGCCACCGAAACCACGTCGCCGCGGCCGGCCTGGAATCCCAAGCGCCACCATCGCGATTCGGTTGCTGAGAAACTTCAGGCGGCAGTGGTGAGCGGGCTGAAAAGATCTGGCGGCGGATCTATCCCCAGGCGATTCCCGGTTATGAAGCCATGACGCAATTGGAGCAGGAGGATGCCCGGCAGGTGCTGCGTGAACGGGTGAGGTGGCGTTTGAGGGACCGGAGAGGCCCTCGAAACACGTCTGGCCGCGGCGTCAGCGTGGAAGCCAAGCGCAGGGCCCTGGAAGCCATCGAAAATCAGTGACCCCTGGACCACTACAACGACTATCGTTCGTTTGGACGCAGAGCCGCAGGCAGGCCTGACGGGCGCTGGACGGAGGTCGTTCTAAGTGGTAACATTTAATGTCGTATTGACGGTGAACAACCATGCTTGACGCCAAGACGTACCTCAAGATTAGTACAATCAACCTCGTTTTTCTGTTCGCTGGGATCTTGATAGGAATTTCGTACATGGACGGGAAGGTTTCAGTACACGCGCAAGGGACGAAGGATGTAGCAACCACGAAGGTAGAGCGGACACTGGACCCTAACTTCGAGTATGTGACTCCGACAATAACAGCGGGAGTGGCTGGCTTCAATCAAGTCCTTGCGCATCAGATTGCAGCTGATCAGTTAATGATCCAAGGAATTGACATTCTGAGACTCGACGAAAACATTCTAAACCTACTTCGTGCCAAAGGGGTTAGTTTAGCGGAAACTCAAAAAGCTGTGGATGAAGCCAAGGTAGCCAAGCCATTGCGCCTGCGCCCTTAGAAGGTCCTCCGTGAAGCTCATAACGTTTATCGCGATTCTCTGCCTTTGTCAGGCCTCTTGGGCACAGGAGAAGCGTGCCCCAAAGAACGATGTCGTTTCTGGTCTTAAAATACCTACCGAGCCAGTCTCGCCGTCTGGATTTGATTTCGGAAAGATGACTGAACAGGGAAATCTAAATGAGTACCGAATAGGCCAACTCGAAACAGACCTGAAGAAGGTTAAGGAAACCATTGACACGGTAAAGGGTGCTTGGTGGGCTGTTTGCGGTGCATTCGTCATTCTCCTAACCGTGGTTTCGCTGAACGTGAGGTTTCTTGGTAAACACATCGCATTCGCCCTTGTGGAGCATTACAGAGAAAAGATGCCGCCGACGCCCCCTGCTGCCGACACAGCAAGGGCTTAGCGCCGCAAGACGTAGTGGTTCGTGCCTTAGGTGTGTGTCACTACAGTTTTCAGTACGGTTCGGCGACTCTCCAATCAGTCTTTGTTGATAGGTCGAGTGCTTGAGTAAGGCCGGAAAACCCCCACCTCAATTCTCCGTCTCGGCAACCAGCCCCATCCATGTCACCCTGCCCATGATGAAGTCCCTCACCCCCGAACAACTCCAATCCCGCAAGGGCAAGGCCGTCCGGTTCACCCGTAACGTGCTTGACGATCCCGACCGGGCCGAGGAGACCGAGGATGATTGGGGCGACGGTTAGGTACCCCGGCACGGAGCACGCCGGGAGTTTACTGCCAGATTTACTGTTTCACCAGCGCCACATCGTTGGAATTGTCGCCACCAAGAGACGGTGGAATGCGTGGACCATTCGGCGGGTTCTGCGCAGACGCATCCTGGAGCCAACGCCCACGCGCTACCATGGCCGCGACAGGAGCGCAAATGGCCCAGACCAACTTGTTCTTCATCGGCATCGCAGGAACCGTCGTTGCTCTCGACCGCAGTACGGGGAGCGAACTGTGGAGGTCGAAGTTGGGAGGCGACTTCGTCAACGTCACTCTTCAGGATGGCGATCTTTACGCCGCCGCCAAAGGCGAGCTTTTCTGCCTTGATCCGGCAACCGGCAACGTCCGCTGGCAAAACCCGCTCAAGGGTTTGGGGCGGAGCCTCATCACGATTGCCGCAGAGGGCGGCCAGCAGAGCGTCGTGATGCGCGAGAAGAAGCAGCGCGATGAAGCAGCGGGTGCGGCAGCCAGTGCAGCGACGTAGGTAAGGCGGCCTGTTCGTCTCATCGGCGAAGCAGCGATGTGCTTGGCGTCGCTGCCCCCCGTTGGAGAATGAAGCATGATCCCCGTCGCTCCCGGCACGTACGTACTGGTAGTAGGTTAGTTTCGTTTTCTAGAGGCTTGACCTCCGCGCCAAAACCTGCGGGAGGTGGCTCACGCTAGCGCCACCCATCCGCCCACCTGTTCCAAAAAGACTTGTTCCGCAACCGGTCAAGCAGATGCGGTATCCTCTCGGGAGGAGCAAGCGCGTGACGATAGCGGCGGGATTCTGCGTTAAGGACGGAATATTGATTTGCGCGGACACGGAGCACGGGGCCGCCGGGGTATCAATAATCCATGAATCAAAAATCATTTTGACGCCTGACATGAAGACTGGTAAGGCTATGTTCTCTTACTCCGGGAACACGCAGTTGGCGCGGGCCGCTATCCAGAACTGTATTGACAGAATCTATTACGCAAAGAAGCAGAGCATCGTCAGCCCCGCCCAAATGGCAAATGTCATAGGTGATTGCGTCAATGAGTCATACCGCACTCACGTCTCTCAAGCACCAGATCCCAGCAGTGACAGCGTATATCAACTGATCTTCGCTACTTGGTGTCCTAATTGCAGGCCGATGCTGTTCACAACATGGCACGGAGCCAAGTTTCATTTTGATCGGTATGAATTTATCGGATCTGGATTTCACATTGGACAATTCATAGTTGGTCCGCTCTTTAGAAATAATATGGATGTTTCTGACGCTCACGCAATAGCCAGTTATGCGGTAGCTCGTGCTAAACAAGCCGCTGAGGGTGTTGGTGGCCTGACGAATACTTCGATTTTGCGAAACGATGGAACATTTGAACATCTATCTTGGGTCGTGGGGAAACAGAGTGAAGACGTAATCGCCTGGGTAGATGACAGCTTTCGTAAACTGTTTTGGTCCTTGATATCAGCTCCCGATGACGAGTTTGGGAAGGCGATAGATTCTTTCCACGTGGCTATGAGACACGCCCGTGACATCGGCAATTATAGCGACGAACGGCGCGCGAACCCGAGACCGGCCTTTTTTTCATTCGGCAGCCTTAATCCATCAACACTTTCAGTTCTTGGACCGGCCATATATGATCCCTCAAGCCCGCTGCCATCGCAGGAGTGATACGCAGGGTCTGATAACGATGTTTTCCACTGAAAGCAGGGCTACGGTTCAAAAAGCGGATCGCTGGAACCCAATAGCACATCTCCTGCCGGAAGTGCGTACCGGTTAACCATCGGTTCGCTCCTTCCCGCGTTGCTGACGAGCCTCATCCAGTTCTACTCTTTTTTCATCTCGTACAGGGGCCCGGTGATCTCCGGTCGGCTGGCGGCACACCCTGGCCCGCAATTGCGGCTCTGGGGCCGCAACTTCACTCGCACCGGCAAATGCTGCGATTGGGGGCGCACGTCGGCGAGATCGAGCGGGGACGAGACTTAACGTCACGCTCCAGACGCTGAAGATCGTGTCCGATACGTTGGGCTGCCGGATTGTGGATCTGGCAAAGGGGCTGTGAGCGCGTTCCGATCCGCCGACGTTCGCGCCCGGTGCTAGAATTCCTTCTGCTGCACGCATTGCGCACGGCTGCTGCGCGATGCCAAAGCTGGTTAGCCTCAACCTCCTTATTGGCGGTATGGACCCACAAAATGCCCGGCACGCAAAACAACCAAAAGAAACCGAACGGCAACGGCCTGGACGTACCCGCGCTGGAATCCTGGCTCTGGGATGCAGCCTGCACCATCCGGGGCCCGCTCGACGCGCCGAAGTTCAAGGACTACATCCTCCCGCTGATCTTCCTCAAACGCCTGTCGGACGTGTTCGACGATGAGGTTGCGCATCTGGCCCGCGATTTCGGCGATCCGGCCACAGCCGCCAAGCTGGCAAAGCAGGATCACAAGCTGGTGCGCTTCTACATCCCCGAAAAGGCGCGCTGGCCCAAGATTGCTGCCACAACGACTGGGTTGGGCCAGTTCTTGACAGACGCCGTGCGCGCCGTCGCCCGCGAGAATCCCAGGTTATCCGGCGTGATCGACGTGACCGATTTCAACGCCACGGCTGCCGGACAGCGCATCGTGGACGATCAGCACTTGGCGAACTTGGTCCAGGTTCTGAACAACCCCGAATACCGACTCGGCCTGGACGACGTGGAACCCGACATCCTGGGCCGCGCCTATGAATACCTCCTCCGCAAGTTCGCCGAAGGCCAAGGGCAAAGCGCGGGCGAATTCTATACACCACGCGAGATCGGCGTCGTGATGGCCCGGTTGCTGGAGACAACGCCGGGGATGACGGTTTACGATCCATGCTGCGGATCGGGTGGTCTGCTCATCAAGTGCCACCTACGGCTGCTCGAAACCAAAGGGAAGCGCGTGAATGGCCGGGTGAAGCTCCCGGCATCGGTGTCGCCCCTGAAGCTCCACGGGCAAGAGATTAACGCATCCACCTTCGCCATGAGCCGCATGAACGCCTTCATCCACGATATGGAAGCGGAGATCGCACTTGGCAACACCATGCAGCGGCCCGCATTCACCGAAGGCGACGGGAAATTGCGGCGGTTCGATCTGGTGACCGCAAATCCGATGTGGAACCAGCGGTTCGATGCCAGCACCTACGAGAACGATACCTACGGCCGGTTCGCATATGGCACGCCGCCGTCATCGAGTGCGGATTGGGGATGGGTTCAGCACATGGCGGCCAGCCTGAAGCCGAGCGGGCGCATGGCCGTGGTCCTGGACACCGGAGCGGTCAGCCGGGGTAGCGGAAACCAGGGCTCCAACAAGGAGCAGACCGTCCGCAAGGCGTTCGTGGAACAGGATCTGGTTGAGGCGGTGCTGCTGCTGCCGGAGAATCTCTTTTACAACACCACTGCGCCGGGCATCGTGATGGTCATCAACCGCAAGAAGCGGCATCCGGGTGAGATCCTGCTCATCAATGCTTCCAAGCTATTCTCCAAAGGGCGGCCCAAGAACTACCTGGAGGAAAATCACGTCGAGCGCATCGCCCAGGTGTACCGGGAGTGGAAGGCCGAAGATGCACTGTCCGCGATCATCACGAGAGAACAAGCTGCCAAGGCCGACTACAACCTGTCGCCGAGCCGGTATGTGTCCACCGGAGCGGAAGCGGATGTGATGCCGCTGGATGAAGCCGTCGTGCTCCTGCGTGAGGCGGAAGAGGAACGCGCCGACGCGGATCGGGAATTGGACAAGGTGCTGGCGCAGTTGGGGTTTGGGGAATTGGGAAATGGCTGAAGGACTGGATGCCTCTTCTATAACGGATGACGATATCTATGGGGGCCGTTTTCGTGAAACGTCCTTTGGTCCAATTCCGTGCCGTTGGCCGATTTCACTCCTGAGCGATTGCGCCGAAGTACAAACCGGAGTCACAAAGGGACGAACAATCGACCCAGCGGACTCCATTGAACTGCCTTACTTGCGAGTAGCAAACGTGCAAGATGGTTATCTCGATTTGTCAGAGATAAAGCAGATCACTGTCAGACGATCAGAGGTTGCCCGATTCTCGCTTAAAGTTGGCGACGTTGTGCTCACCGAGGGCGGCGATTTCGACAAGCTAGGTCGCGGATTTCTGTGGAACGGCGAAGTTTTCGGTTGCCTACACCAGAATCACATTTTTGCAGTTCGTCCCAATCAGGCGGTTTTGACGCCTGAGTTTCTGGCATATCTGACTCAAAAGCCCTTACGGAAAGAAATATTTTCTATCGGTTGCGCATCGAACCACGCACTTGGCGTGCATTAATTCAACGAAACTGAAGGCTTTCCCTGTACCCCTTCCGCCCCTCCCCGAACAGCGTGCCATCGCCCATGTGCTCCGCACGGTGCAGCGGGCGAAGGAAGCGACGGAGAAGGTGATCGGGGCCGCGAAGGCCCTAAGGCAGACGTTAGTGCGGCACTTGTTCAGGTACGGTCCTGTTGCCGCCGATCTTGCCGACAATATCGAATTGCAGGACACGAAAGTCGGAACGATTCCTGCGCAATGGCAAGTCTCCCGCTTGGATGAAGTTGCAGCTATAGAGCGTGGAAAGTTTGCCCACCGGCCCAGAAATGACCCAAGATTCTACGGAGGCGCGATCCCGTTCATTCAAACCGGCGATGTGACAAAATCAGACGGCAGAGTATCCGAGTATTCCCAGACTCTCAATGATCTGGGCCTCTCAGTCAGCCGCGTGTTCCCAAAGGGAACAATCGTGTTGACAATCGCGGCGAATATCGGCGACTGCGGGATCCTGGAATTTGACAGCGCATTTCCCGATAGCTTAGTGGGAATAACGCCGCAGCACTCATTGTCTAATGAATACCTGAACGTCTACCTACGCACGCAGAAGCACGAAATGGACAGATTGGCACCGCGTGGCACGCAGAAGAATATCAATATTCGATTCTTGGAGCCCTGGCCTGTCGTCGTTCCACCTTCGGAAGGCCAAAATCGGATTGTTGCCATCATTGCTACTATTAACCGTAAGCTAAAGGCAGAAGAGAGCCACCGTGCAGCCCTGAGTGGTCTGTTTGATTCGATGCTGCATAATGTGATGACCGGCAAGGTGCGCGTTCAAGATCTGCAATTTGCCGAAGCCGTAGGAAGCGCGTAATGCCCATCGGCGGCGAAAAATCGGCGGTCCAGAACCCATTCCTTCGTTACGCCCGCGACGCAGGCTGGACCTACCTTTCGCCCGATGACGCACTCGATCTCCGGCGCGGGATCACAAGCCCGATCCTGGATTCCGTGCTAATCGAGCAACTCCAATCGCTGAACCCCGGCGTCGTGAACGCCGCCCGCGCCGAACAGATCCGCGACCGGCTGGTACGGGTGCGGCCGAACATCGAAGGCAATCTGGACGCCTGGGAATACCTGAAGGGCCTGAAGACCGTCTTCGTAGATGCCGAAAACCGGGAGCGCAATATCCGGCTCATGGACCCGGCGAACCTGGACGCCAACACGTTCCACGTCACCGATGAATTCACGTTCACGAACGGCACGCCACCGGACATTCGCACAGACATCATGCTGTTCATCAACGGCGTGCCGGTGATCGTGGGGGAGACCAAAAGCGCGAGCCACATGGACGGCATCGCTGAAGCCCTGGACGACATCCGCTACTACCACCAGCACGGGCCCGAACTGCTCGCCGTCATGCAACTTCACTGCCTCACCCACCTGATCCAGTTCTATTACGGGGCGACGTGGAGCCTATCGCGCAAAGGGTTGTTCAATTGGCGCGATGAGCAGGCGGGCAACTACGAGGCCCTGGTGAAGACGTTTGTTTCACCGGGTCGCGTGCTGAAGGTCATCAGCGATTACATTCTCTTCACGCGCACGGACGGGGAACTTGGCAAGGCAGTCCTCCGGCCACACCAAATGCGAGCCGTCGAACGCTGCGTTGAGCGTGCCAAGGATCGGAAGAAGATTCGAGGACTGATCTGGCATACCCAAGGCAGTGGCAAGACGTACACCATGATTACAGTCGCCAAGCGGCTCATCGAAGATCCTGCGCTCCACAATCCCACGGTGCTGATGCTGGTGGACCGAAACGAACTGGAAGGGCAGTTGTACAACAACCTGGACGCCATCGGGTTCGGCCACGTCGTGGTTGCTCAATCCAAACACCACGTCCAGCAGTTGTTCAAGGCGGATCGCCGGGGCCTGATCGTATCCATGATCCACAAATTTGACGACATTCCCGCGAACATCAACACCCGGCCGAACATCTTCGTGCTTGTGGATGAGGCCCACCGCACAACGGGCGGCGACCTGGGCAACTACCTCATGGGCGCGCTACCGAACGCGACGTACCTGGGATTCACAGGCACACCGATTGATCGCACGGCATACGGCAAGGGTACGTTCAAGACCTTCGGCACCGACGATGAAAAGGGTTACCTGGACAAATATTCCATCCGGGAGTCGGTCGCGGATGGCACCACGGTGGAACTGCATTACCAGCTTGCCCCCAATCACCTACTGGTTGATCGCGAGACGTTGGAGAAGGAATTCCTGGACACCGCCGCCGCTGAAGGGGTCAGCGACATTGAGGAACTGAACAAGGTCCTGGAGCAGGCCGTCACGCTGCGGAACATGATGAAGAACCGGGAGCGCGTTGATGAGATCGCCCGGTTCGTCGCCGGCCACTTCCGCAGCACCATCGAGCCAATGGGGTACAAGGCGTTCCTGGTGGGTGTGGACCGTGGAGCCTGTGCCTTGTACAAGGAAGCCATCGACAAGCATCTGCCGCCCGAATTCTCCGAAGTCATCATCAGCACCATGGGCAAAAAGGACAGCGAGCACCTCCGCAACTTTGCCCTCACGGATGAACGGGAGCAGGCAATCCGCAAGAGTTTCCGCAAGCCAGATGAGCAGCCGAAGATCCTCATCGTGACGGAGAAGCTGCTGACCGGCTACGACGCGCCGATCCTCTATTGCATGTACCTGGACAAGCCCATGAGGGATCACGTGCTGCTCCAGGCGATTGCCCGCGTGAACCGGCCCTACGAGGATGCCGAAAACCGGCGCAAGCCGTGCGGGTTCGTACTGGATTTTGTCGGCATCTTCGATAAGTTGGAAAAGGCCCTGGCGTTCGATTCCAAAGATGTCGAAGGCGTCATTGAGGGGCTGGATGTTCTGAAGGAACGGTTCGCGGACACGATGGAGGAAGCGCGCCGGGACTACCTGCCGATGGCGGCCGGAAAGCAGGGCGACAAGGCAGTCGAAGCGGTACTGGAGCACTTCCGGGACAAGGAGCGGCGGGAGGAATTCTATACCTTCTTCCGCGAGATCGAGAACCTCCACGAGATCATTTCGCCGGATGCGTTCATGCGCCCCTTCCTGGTCGATTATGGCGCGTTGGCCGAAATGTACCGGGTGGTTCGCAGCAACTATGACCGGGGGATCAGCGTGGACAAGAGCTTGCTCCGCAAGACTGCGCTGCTGGTTCAGCAGAACACGAAAATTGCAGGTATCGGCACGCCCACGATGCTCCAGAAGCTGGACGCCAAGATGCTGGAGGCCATCGCGTGCCAGGATGCGCCCGACACAGTGAAGGTCTTTAATTTACTCAAAGCCATCACCCAACTGACGGGCACCAGCGCAGCCCAGGAGCCGTACCTTGTCAGCATCGGCGACAAGGCCGATGGCGTTGCCCAGGCTTTTGAAACACGCCAGCAGACGACTGAGCAGACGCTGGATGCCTTGCGGAAGCTCGTAAAGGAAGTAAACCAAGCCCGGCAGGAGCGCGACGCCACGAAGTTGTCGCCGGAGTCATTCGCCGTCTACTGGCTCCTGAAGCACGACGGAATTCAAGAGGCCGATACGGTGGCGCGGCAGACCGAACAAGCATTCGCGGAATACCCCCACTGGCAGTCCAGCAGCCATCAGGAGCAGGATCTTCGGCGGTCGTTCTACAAGGCTCTCATCACTGCCGGTGTGGACGGCGTGGTCGATGTGGCGCAGCGCATCCTGACCATGCTGCGGAGAGCGCACCATGAATCGTAAAACCGGCCACGGACGCGCCAGGGCGATGACAAAGGCCGAATTTAAAGCCGAAGTCGCAGCCTGGGCGAAAAGTATGCGCGTGAAGCCGGTGGAGCTTCACATCCGACCAATGAGCCGGAAATGGGGCAGTTGCTCGACACGGGGCCGGGTGACCTTCAATAGCGAGTTGCTGTCGGTAACGGTCGAACTTCGGCGAGAAGCGATTGTCGAGGAATTGCTGCACCTGAAGGTGCCCAACCACGGGAAGCTGTTTAAGGCATTGAAGCGGGCGTACTTGGCGGGAACAAGAAAGGCTGGATGAATGTTCTGTCACCTGATCGGCTACCATCGGGCGCGAAAAATCCCGCTGACCGAAGCCACAGCAGGGAGAGGAGGGAAGCTCGCGAACGGCTATCTCGTCCGTTTTCCCTCGCCCTTGGCCGACCGCAGAATCCGGCCGTTCAACTCCTTCAGCCTGCGGAATTCCTCGATCCACTCCTTCAGGGTCAGGCTGTTGATCGTCCGTACCCGCACGGTACGGTCCAGCCAATCGATTGTCTCGCCGGTATGGAAGTAGAAATAGCCGTCACCTTTCTCCAGCAACGCAGTGTGCCCGCGCTGGGCAAGTTCGTCATTAACGGTCTTCAGCGTGAGGCGTGATGGCACCTTGCTTTAATAGTTGCACATGAACGCTCACCGGGCCGTCAGCAACTCCCGCGGCCGCACCTTCACCGCTTGCTCGGCCGGGCTTTTCCCGCCTCCCTCCAGCCACGCCATGAGCTTCCGCATCGGCAATTCATGCGCGGTGGCCGGGCCGTCCACGAACACGGTAAGCCTTGTCGCCGGGCCGGGTTCCGTGTCCATCAACCCGCATCGCCAGAATTCCGAGACACCAAGCGCGGCGGCCTCGTACAGCGACGCGGCGGTGACGCGCGCGGAATGCGTTAAGCCGTCGGTGTCCGTGAAGGATACCCGGCAAGGGCGAACGTTTGCCACGCTTCGAGCAGAGGCGAATAAAAGGAGAAATGGCAAGGACCCACCTTTCCACCCTTCCTTCGGCAACTGCCGTGCAACATCCTACGGGCGTGGGACGACCACGATCTGACGCACGGGCAGCATCACCCGGAATAGCACACAACCTGTCCTGGTTTGATCCGCTGCTCCGTGCGGCATCGCATTCAGGAGCGAAGTGAAGGAGGCCCGAAGATGAAATTCTCACGTGAATTCCGCAGCGAAGACCAAGCACGTGCGAGTGAAGCGGCACTCCAGGCTTCGGGCTACCGCGCTTGGCGCACCCGGAAAGCCGATGGTGCGTGGGAAGTCTTTTGGTGGGTGGGGCACTGACGGGCCGCATTCAACATCAACCGGCGGCCCGAAACGCCCGGCCAGCGAAGAAATCGGCGCGCCCGCGTTTACCCTTTACAAATTGCACGGTTCGATAAACTGGTTGTATTCGGGTAGCGCGCTGGTGCCAGGGCAGACTATTTACCATTCTGGCCTTGATGATCTCTGGGGCGGAAAGTTGCCGCCAATCCCGGCGCGCACGCTGCGCAATTCTGACAAGATTCCATTGATCGTACCTCCGGTTGCCGATAAAGGTACGTACTTTCATCATCCGCTTTGTCTCGGATACTCGATGCCACACACGGACAGGACCATGCAGTTCTTCATCTGGAGGAATCAACCGCTGGTCAGCGTCAAATTCTGTCTCGTTGACACCCAAAATACTGTTCAGCACTTTAGATCCACGCTGCCGGATAGCGCCTTCGACTTTGATGGACAATACATTCGGCCGGACGATCCAATTCCAAGCTTTGTCGAGCGTCTGCTTGCTTAGACGATACGGTGTCGTGTCATTGTTACCGTTCCGCCCACAAAAGGGGAATATACCCCCGCCTCCTCCTGCTGGTCGCCGTCGTCACTGCTGCACCTTGCGCTGGCTGAGGAACTGTTCTTGAGAGTAATCGCCGGATTGCGCACGCCGAGTAAACGGTATGCCGGTAGGGGAGGTGGTAAGATCGCGTTCAGCCACGGGAGAACCTGTAGCAATGTCAGCCCAACCGCCGAGCCGCATGACCGAGAAGGACCTGAAGGCTTTGAACGATGCCGTGAGACGGCTGGAGTGCGCTGGCTTCGCAATGAAGGCCGCCAATGCGCTCGGCACCCCCATCGAGCGCGCCATCGAGGCCCTTCCCGAAAAGGGACGCGAATTAGTTCAGGAGGCAACAAAGCGTGCGCTCGAAGCCTGCCTGAAAATCGCACTCTCATCCCTCGGCAAAAGTAAGACGAGCGAATCGTTCGACGCCCTGCACAAGGCGACCTGCACCGTTTCCGGGGCAATCGGTGGGTTTTTTGGCATGTACGGGCTGCCCATCGAATTGCCCGTCTCTACCGCCATAATGCTACGTTCCATTGCTGACATCGCGCGGAGTGAAGGCGAAGACCTGGACGATATCGACACGAGGCTATCGTGCATCAGTGTTCTTGCATTCGGAGCGCGATCCAGCAAGGATGACAACGCCGACATCGGTTATTTCGCGGTGAGGGCCGCTCTGGCGAGAGCCCTTCCCCGTGCCGCCGAGCGCACTCTACCCCCGGCATTGGCCCGCTTCATCGCCGTAATCGCCGAGCGGTTCGGGATCGTCGTTTCCGAAAAGGCTGTTGCCGAAGCCGTGCCGGTCGTGGGCGCGTTCGGCGGTGGTGCAATCAATCTCCTGTTCATAGACCACTTTCAGGACGTGGCGCACGGCCACTTCACGGTTCGCCGATTGGAACGGAAATACGGGGAGGACGTTGTAAGGGAAGAGTACGAGCGGACACGCGCCAAACTGAAGTGCTGATGCGCGTCACGTTCCCGTCTTCGATCACAAGTCACGATGGAAATCGTTGCTCATGGCCTGTGGGCCGCTGCGGCCGCAATCACCGCGAAGAGATCGACCAATGCCAGCATTCGGGTCGGCTGGACGATCTGGTGGTCCGTGTTCCCCGATGTGCTGGCCTTTGGCCCATCGGTGGCCGTTGGAGTGTGGCTCCGGTTGACCGGCGGCGTTCACGGAGGGCATGTGCCCCATGTGAATCTTGGCCTGCCGCTTTATCCGGCAGGGCACAGCTTGCTCGTCTTTCTGCTGTTATTCGGCATAACCACGATCCTCACGCGCCGCATCGTATTCGAGTTGTTGGGCTGGCTGCTGCACATCCTGATTGACATCCCGACGCACAGCTTCAGCTACTATGCGACCCGGTTTCTGTGGCCGATCTCGGATTTCCGAATTGACGGCATCGCATGGTGGACGCCGTGGTTCTGGATCTCGACGTACGTGGCCTTGGCGACTGTGTACGTCGTGCTGTGGCGGAAAGGATGGCTGTCGCCTGCACGGCCATCTGCGAAAACTACGGGCCAACGCCAGGAGCGCGACCTTGCCGAAACAGGGCGCGACCCTTCCGCATGAATCGTCCTCCGTCCCCCGGCGCGACTACATAGCTTCCACTATCACCATGGAGTGGTCCGATATTCCCGCCTCCCGTTCCCTATGCGAGTACCGGCAGGACGTGATGCGAGGCACCAGCGAAGGGGTCGCGAATGCATGATCCAGCCGGAAACCATTGCCGCGTGCGCCGCCTTTCAACTTCGAGAACCAAGTGTATTCGGTGATGCCTGGGTTGTGGTGCCGCCACATGTCCGTCCAGCCCAACGTAGAGAGCCTGAGGAAGTGCTCCGAGCACATGAATGTCCTGCCAGTTTCGTCCAGCCGGTGCGCGCCCGTGTTCCAGTCGCCGAGGAATAGGAACGGCTCCTGCAACCGCGCTTCGGCTGCCTGTAACATGGCGTCCCAGAAGCGGGTCTTCGCTAAGTTCGTGGGGTGCTTCTTGTGAGACCCCGCTGCCATGACGTGAAGTACGCCAATGCCGAAACCGTGCTCCGGCAGGTCGAGGTCCAGCCAGCGGACGAGACTGTCGGAAGGTGCTGGACAAGGGCGTGTTCGGCGCATCGGCGTGCGCGAGAAGACCGCAATTCCATTCTGGTTTCCGGTCGGGCACGTTGTCTCGATGTACGGCAAGCCCCTTTCTTTCAGGGCGGCGCACAAGGTCACACCGGGGTTGGCGCGAAACTCGGTCACAGCGATCACGTCGGCGTCGTACGCGGAGATTTCCTCAACGATGCGGGCGAGGCGACCACCACCGCCGTGCTGAATGTTCCAGGCGAGGAGTTTCACCATTTCCCTTGATGATTGCATCGCGCCCGGTCAAGCGCATCGGTCGTGTGCTAAAACAGCAATCGACCAACGTGCGACCGGTTACCGCGACTAGAACTCCTCTTCCTTTACCGCATCAGGGCGCGCTGCCTCACCCCCGACACCAGCCCTCTGCCGCGCCGGGGTTGATGCCTTCGGCGTTCAGGGCGGCAGCAATCCGGTCCTGCCGACTCTCCTAACCGCCCGCCTCAGTGCAGTCCGTTTTCGCTGGGCCAGCGGCCCTTTCACGACAACTTCCGGCTACCTGTAAGGCGCTTTCCGATGGGCGGCCAGGAACAAGAATATCGGAAATTCAAACCGGCATTGCGCCCCGCCACCGCATCGCGTCCCCAGTTCCGCGCAGTTACGCGAGCTAGCGGAATTGCGTGTTGATCCTGCGAAAAGACCCAGGCGGCCGGAAATCCATCCCACAAACGACCGTTTGCGACGCGCGATGATACGATGTTTTGGAGGTACCAGAAGTTGACCCCCGTGAGTACAGCGACCTGCGACCCTGAAGCATTCTATCCATTAGAGCGGCTGGTATCAGGACCGTTCACATCTTTGGACGATTTGAACGCGATTGAACGATTGCTCCGTACCGTAGTGCTGCATGATGAGATCACGATGGAAATCACCCCATTGCCCGACGTGGGCACTTCTGGTCCCATTGACAGCGAAGGGCATATTCGTCTGACAATTGCCGCCCTCGCCATCCGGCCAGACCTCACTGGTTACGACTTTTTCGGGGAGCGGAGTTACATTCCTTCAAACAACGTGGAACTGAGTCAGTCATTGCTTGAATTAGCCTCACAATACTCGAACGTAGGACCGGGGCACACGCACTTTGATGAACATGTCCTATTCCTGAAGCGTGTTTTCGGCGTGGTGCAGGAAGGCGGGAGCGCTCTTTTGTGTGGCCCATTCGGAAGAGCCGCAATATCAGCAGCACGGCGCTACCCTGAGTTGATGTTCCAATCGCTTGATGAGGACTGGCAGCGATATGCGCACCAGATTGACGCTGACGGGCTGGATCTGTTGGTCCCGCCCGTCTTGGGCATCGTGCTTACTCGTTGCGCTCGCCGTGATGCAATCCCAAGCCAAATTTGGGATCTTCGGAATGAGTGGGCGGACGCGCGTACAAAGGTGTGGGGTCTACTGGATGCGCAGAGGACCTGCAAGACATTGGGTGAAGCCACCGAGATCAGCAAAGAGCTTGCAGACGCTTCACGTCTATTTTCGCCCGACAGTTCGGAACTCAATACCCGCCCCGTTCGCGTGTTATGGGAAATCCTCGCTGCTGGCGCGGCTGGTGCTGGCGTCGCGGCCCTGTCTGGCGGGAAACCGGCCATTGGTGCTTTTACCGGCGCGGTCACCCAAGCTGCACGCAATGTGCCAGCGTTCACCCACGAATTTGGAGCCATGCTCTTCGGTCGTGGTGCCTTCGACCTTGCGCGCCGCGTCAGGCGGGCGGTCTCGAAGATTGAACTCGGTGCGCTTCCCCGGCTGCTGTCGAATGCCGAAAGACAGAAGCTAGGCTTCAAATGACGTCTGGGCTTCCATTCTGCGAGATCAATCTCTTTCCTGTTGTATACTGACGTGAAGTTATGTCAGATATCAAACCAAAACGGCGAGAAGTTTTTAGCGTGCATTGCAACCACTGCCGACGAACTACCAATCACAGGGTTTTGAAATCCTGCATCCATACGGGCAGCGATGACGAACAGGGGTTTTGGTGGCGAACAGCATATGACATGCTCGAATGTTGCGGATGTAACGAGGTGGTTCTCCGCCGCAATCATCATTTTTCAGAGGACCCCGATAATGAAATTACATTTTTCCCGCCACCAGCATCGCGTTGGCTTCCTCAGTGGCGATGGTCTTTACCTGTGCCTATCAACTCTCTTCTGGCCGAAGTGTATACTGCCTTGCAGGCAGACAGCCTATCCCTGGCAATGATGGGCACCCGCGCCATTATAGAGACCGCCATGGTTCGGAAAGTTGGAGATCATGGAACATTTCGCAACAATCTTCAGGCTATGGAAGTGGACGGACACATAAGCAAGGGTAATCGCAAAGTTTTGGAAGTTGCACTCGATGCTGGAAGTGCTGCCGCCCATCGCGCTCACCGTCCCGATGCTAGACAGATGAATACCGTTATGGATATTGTCGAGAATCTCCTTCATTCTCTTTTCGTCCTTGAGAGGCAGACCAAGGCCCTCCAAAAAGAGATTCCGCCCCGTCCCTCTAAAGCGAAATCCTTGCCATAACTGAAACAGCGAGAGCAGAAACTGGCATCCAAGTGGATTTTCAATGACGCGGCGCTGGCAATCTTGGCCGTCATGACAAAAAAGTACGACGGCTCCATCCAGAACGCGGCCCCGGCGATGCGCGGTTGCGGTCTTCACTCGCACAGAACCGACCGACGCTCGCGGGGTCCTCCTTAAAGGTGAAGACTCCCAAGGCTCTACTTGGCCCCGAACGGTGCGTTGGGTTTAAGGTAAGGCAACAACGAGATCCGCCGAATGTCGGTCATGGTCAGGCCGGGAACCCACACCTGATACTCGCCTCCGATGAAGTACACGCCGGGCTCCAGATTGTTCTTCAGTTGCCCCGACGCCTTCCCGATGTAGCCCCATGCCCCGTTCACGAGTTCGATTGCGACCGCATTCGTCATCTTGTTCCATTGTTCGGTAACGGCGGCACGCACGCGGGCGTAATCCCGGTCGTGGACGCCGAGCCGGGCGGCATACTCCTGCAACTCTCGGATGCCGGAGACGTTCGCGCCGGTTGCCAGCCGCTGAGATTCCACAAATTGCCACCACGGGCTCACGCCCTTCGGCGTGGTAATTGACTGCGTCCACTTGAACAGCTTGGTGCCTGGACCGAGCCATCGCACGACTTCAGGGTGGCCGTACAGGAACGCGCCCTTGGTGTTGGCGTCGGCGATGCTGGCAAAATCTGGCGGCTTGGGCGGGGTCATACACCAGGATTCTACATGAAGCTCGGAGCCCTGGCACACGCCCTGAAACGTGCCGGCCGCGACGCCGTACAATGAAACGGCAATGGCGATGGCCGACACACTTTCGCTCGATTCCGTCCGTGTTCACATCTACCGGCACTTCGTGGATACTGGCCGGGCCCCGGCTGCCACGGACATCGCCCAGATGCTGGGACGCGATGTCACCGAGATCGAACAGGCTTTCGTTGCCCTGGCGGATGCGCACGTCATTGTGCTCGCGCCGGGCACGCACTCCATCTGGATGGCCCATCCCTTCAGTGCGGTTCCGACGCCGTACGCCGTCCATAGCGGTGGAGTCTCCTATTGGGCGAATTGCGCGTGGGATGCCTTCGGGATCGCGGCGATGTTGCAGCGGGATACGGAATGCCAGTGCCGGTGCCCCGACTGCAACCAGCAGATCGACCTATCGGTGAAGCAGGGGAGCACGAGCCGGGCCGGTATCGTTCACTTCGTGGTGCCGCCGCGCCGGTTCTGGGACAACGTGGCGTACACGTGATCGACGATCCTGGCCTTCCGGTCGGAAGCGCACGCCAGAAGATGGTCCGATGATCGCGGTCTGCCACGTGGTGCATTCATCAGCCTGGACGTGTGCTGGAAGCTGGCACGGGCATGGTATCCAGAGCGACTGGAGCCGGGATGGCAGCGGAAGAACCCTGCGGAAATGCAAGCGGTGTTCGAGGGGCTCGGATTGACGGATGACTTCTGGTGGGTCGTGTAGAGCAACCTGGATCCTGGCCGGTACAAGATCCTGATACGGGATAGGGCAAAGTACGCGCCGTGCCAGGCTAATGCCGATACCCAACCGTGACGACGATGTGATCGTCGCGGGTGGTGACGACTTCCAGATCGCCAAGAATGTGGAGGTGCGGGGCTCCGTCTTCACGACAATGTATTCCTTGATTCCCCGCTGGATCGCCTGCTCAACCCAAAAAGGAGGAATGCTGCGGGCCTTCTCGTGGAACATGTGGCCGCCGCCTTCCTGATCGGCCACCGGAATGTTGGCGATGGTCCGGCGTCCGCTCGGGAGGAAACGCTCGACGGCGTGCTCGGCATAGAGCCGGTCGCCGATCTGCGCGTACTCCTGACCGTTCAGCTTTACTTTCGGGTAGTCCTTCCAGAATCCCCACCACAGATTGCTGGGCATGGCGGTGTCCATTAGACCATAGCCGGAGCCGTCGCGCAGCACCTGGGCTGGCGCGGATTCTCGCCGGGCTCCAGGGCGGCGACCAGTGCGGCGGTAGTGGTGGATTCATCGCGGGCAGGCAAAACGGCGGGAAGGGTGGCGGCGCGCATGTCAGATTCCCTCTCAATGCTCCATCCTGCGCCGGGGTACGTAGACCGGCGTCGGGTCGCTCAAGGGAACGCGGAGGCGACCACGAGCCCCGATTCGTCAATCCATCCAAATCGGCCTGGAGATTTTCCGATAGGCAACTGGGGTAAGGAATCCATTGTTTTCGGCTTTTAGAAAAACCGGACGTAATGGTGGTTCGGTCGGGACACGGAAAATCAAAAGGAACGCCCCGGCACAATTTCGATGGGACTCCTGCCGGGATCGCTATTTCCGTCTACGCGCCCGCCACCTCCTGCGGGATGAGCAAAGTTGTCCGGGCCGTCGCGGTTGCGCCTAGGGGCACCATGTGAGGTTCTGGCGGGCATTCAGGAGGGTGGTGCCGGTGGTCGCGGTCGCCGGCAAAAGTGGTGTGCGCCGCCAGCTTGAAAGCCATCCGATGCGAGGATTGCTTCCGGGAGGATCGTCTGACACTCCCGCTCCTCCAGAGGATCGCCAACAGATGGGCAGCAGGGATTTCTGTCCTACCACAACGTGAGAGCCAAGGCAGGAGTTCAAATCGAGGATCAGATCGCCTCCCAGGATGCCCGCCAGGGGTGATCCGGGGGCTGTGGGGCGATGTCGGATGGCGAGGTGGTGGTGCCTTGTCTCGACTGCTTTCTCGTGACAAATGCGGAACTACCACCGCAATCGAGACGATCGGAATGTGCAACCCGATTCAACATCTGCCAAGCTGACGCGAACGATTCTGGGCCGTTTTCTGAGAGGTTGCGGGCAGTTCTACAGACACTTTCGGTCTTTGTTTTGAGGGTCTTCTAATGCCTTCCAGCGATACGCTAAAAGATACGGATTTCCAAAGTGATCGATGAGATTGCGTTCCAGACCAACATCCTGGCGCTGAATGCGGCCGTGGAAGCCGCCAGGGCCGGTGAGGCGGGTCTCAGTTTTGCGGTGGTGGCCGGCGAAGTCCGCACTCTCGCCCAGCGATCCGCCCAGGCCGCCAGCGAAACCGCGGTCCTGATCGAGGAGTCGATCACCGCCTCGCGAAACGGAATGGCCAAAGTGTCCGATGTGACCGACGCGTTCCACTCGCTTACCAAAGGGGCCGAGACCGTCACCAGCCTGGCTGGTGACGTCCAGGCGGGCAGCCTGAACCAGGCCCAGCGCCTGGAAGGCATCGCCGAACAGATCGAGCGCATGCGGCGGGTCACCGAGCAGGCAGCCGCCGGGGCCCAGGATGACGCCAAGGCCGGCGAGGAGCTTGCGGGCCAGGCCGAGAGCCTCCGCGAAATCGTGACCAGCCTCGCCGGAATCGTAGGCGGCGACCGGAAGTGAGCGGCCTGCCCGCGCCACGCTACAATCAAGGCGTGGACCAGGCAGGCGAAACCGCACTGGCGCGCTCTCTGCTCGCCGGCGAAACCGATGCCTTCGAGAAATTTGTGGAACATTTCCGCTCGAAGGTGTTTCACTACAGTTGGTTGATGTGCGGCCAGCCTGACGACGCCGAGGAGGTCGCGCAGGAGACCCTGCTCAAGGTGTTCGAAAACATCGACCAGCTTCGCGAGCCCGAGCGCGTGCGACCCTGGATCTTCCGCATCGCCAAGAACGCCTGCCTGATGCAGCGCCGCAAAAGCGTCTTCGCGCCCGTCCACGAGCTTTCGATCGACGATTTGCCGCCGGGCTCCGAAATCCCCGGCGCCATCGAGCCGCCCGACGCCGAGCTGCTCCGCTCCGAGCTGCGCGCCGTGGTGGACCGCGTCATTGCAGAACTCCCGCCGGCCTACCGGGCAGTCGTGCTGCTGCGCGACCTGGAGGAACTCTCCACGGAGGAAACGGCCCAGATCCTGGACGTGTCGACCGACGTGGTAAAAACCAGGCTGCATCGCGGCCGCCTGGCCATGCGGCAGAAGCTGGACTGCTACGTCCACAATCACTGCCTGGAAGACGAACCCAGCCCGAATCCGGCCCCGCTGACCGAAAAGGAACGCGAAGCGCTGTATTCGGTCTGGCGCAACCGGGTGCCCGCCGGCGCCCTGTGACCTAGGTCACTGCCTTTTCGTTTTCAACAGGTTACGCTTGGTCTAGAGGCAACAGAAAATGGCTGCCATTGCCCCGGCGCCCGGCGTACGTCCCCGAAAAAAGCTGGTGAAGCGCGCGCCTCCCGACCGCTCGCAGGCCTGGCGCCGCGCTCTCCAACTGATGTTTCTGGCGCTCAACGTGTGGATCGCCGCGGAGTTCTACCTCTTCGTCCGGTTTTACGAAACGGGCGGCCGGACGGTGTGGGTTCCCCGTCCGCCCGGGGTGGAGGGCTGGCTGCCCATCGCCTCCCTGATGAACCTGAAGGTGCTGCTGTCCACGGGCCGCGCCCCGGTGCTGCATCCCGCGGGGATGTTTCTGCTGTTCTCGTTCCTGGCGATGTCCTGGATATTCCGCAAGAGCTTTTGTGGCTGGCTGTGCCCCGTCGGAACCTTGTCGGAGTACCTTTGGCGGCTGGGGCGCCAGGCGTTCGGCCGCAACTTCCGCCTCCCGCGCAAGCTGGATATCGGGCTGCGCAGCCTGAAGTACATCCTGTTGGGGCTGTTTCTCTACGCCGTGGCCTCCATGCCGGTCCCGGCGATCCGCGCCTTCCTGGAAGGGCCGTACGGCATCGTGGACGACGTCAAGATGCTCAACTTCTTCCGCTTCCTGGGTCTGGCCGGCGGAATCGTGATGGCGTTGCTGGTGGCGGCGTCGGTCTTCGTGCAGAACTTCTGGTGCCGCTACCTGTGCCCGTACGGCGCGATGATGGGACTGGCATCCGTGGCCAGCCCGCTGCGCATCCGCCGCGAGGCGTCGCTGTGCATCGATTGCGGCAAGTGCGCCAAGGACTGCCCGTCCGCGCTGCCGGTGGACCGCCTGGTCGCCATCCGGTCGGCCGAGTGCACCGGCTGCCTGCAATGCGTGGCCGTCTGCCCGGCCGCGGGCGCGCTCCTGATGGCCGCGCCCCGCAAACGCCCTGTGCCGGCGTGGGCCATCGCCGCCGGCGCCGCCGCGCTGTTCCTGGGCTTCTGCGGCTACGCCCGCTGGACCGGCCACTGGCGCACCGACCTGCCGAGTCAGACTTACTTCGAACTGATTCCGCACGCCAACGAATTCACGCACCCGTAAAAACCGGACGATCGGTAGCGCCCCCGCCGCGTCCTGCCCTGACCCCGCAGCGCCCCCCTCCCCCTCCCCTGATAAAATCAAGGTTTGCCTGAACTCCTCGTAACGGTGGTAATCCCCACCCTGGCAGCGGATGTAAGGCTTCGGGAGTGCTTGGAATCCCTCGGGCGCCAGACACTGCGCGATTTTGAAGTGATCATCGTGGACAACTCCGGCCAGAACCTGGCCCGGCGGAACGCGGCCGAGGCAAGCTCCCGGTCCGCCGCGCGCGTCATTGAAAACGCCCGCAACGCGGGCTTCGGCGCCGCCATCAACCAGGGTCTCGGCGTCTCCCGCGCCCGCTACCTGGCCACCCTCAATGACGACGCAGTCCCCCACCCCGGCTGGCTCGAAACGCTCGTGGGGGCCATCGAGCGCCGCCCCGATGCCGGCATGTGCGCCTCCCAAGTCCGCCTCTTCGGCGAGGACCGCCTGGATTCCGCCGGCATGCTCGTGGCCCGCGACGGCAGCAGCAAGCAGCGCGGCCACGGCCGCGCCCCCGACGACTTCCCCGTCCTCGAAGAGACCCTCTTACCCTCCGCATCCGCCGCTCTGTACCGCCGCGCCATGCTCGACGACATCGGCGGATTCGACGACCGCTTCTTTCTCTACTGCGAAGACACCGACCTCGGCCTGCGCGCCCGCTGGGCCGGATGGAAATGCCTGTACGTTCCCCAAGCCGTCGTCGAGCACCACTATTCCCACTCCGCCGGCGGCGCCTCTCCCGTGAAGGCCTACTTCGTCGAGCGCAACCGCCTCTTCGTGCTCGCCAAGAATTTCCCGGCCGGCATGCTGCTGGTGGCGCCGTTCGCCGCCGCCGCGCGCTATTTCTGGCACGCCTGGTACATCCTCCAGGGACGCGGCAGCGCCGCCCGCTTCCGCGCCGAGGGGAACGCGGGCCCCCGAATGCTCTGGTACATCCTCCGCGCCCACGCCGCCTTGCTCGCCAACGCCCGCCGCCTGTGGCTCGAGCGCCGCCGGATTCGCGCCAGCGCGCGCATCACGCCCTCCGTGTTCCGGCATCTGGTCCGCTGTCACTCCATCAGCGCCAGGAAGGTGGCCGCCCTTTGATCCGCGCCACCGGTCCCGATCCCCTCCTCATCATCGTTCCCGCCTTCAACGAGGAGGCCGCGGTGGGCGGCGTGGTGCGCGCCGTCCACGAGCACGTCCCCGGCGTCCCCGTGCTGGTCATCGACGATTGTTCCGGCGACAACACCGTCAACGCCGCGCGCGCGGCCGGCGCCGAAGTCCTCCCCCTGGCCCACCACCTGGGACTCGGCGGCTGCGTCCAGGCCGGCTACAAGCTGGCCCACGAGCTCGGTTTCGAATACGTCATCCGCGTCGATGGCGACGGCCAGCACGACGCCCGCGACATCCCGCGCATCCTCGAAAAGCTCAAAACCACGGGCTGCGAAATGGTCATCGGCTCCCGCTTCGTTTCCGAAAACGGATCCAGCACCAGCCCCGTGCGTTCCCTCGGCATCTGGTTCTTCCGCGCCGTCCTGCGTCCCATCCTGGGCAAGCCGGTGCGCGACCCCACGTCCGGCTTCGTCGGAGTCAACCGCGAAGCTCTCGGCGTCTTCAGCCGCAGCTTCCCGCTCGAATATCCCGAAATCGAAGCCCTGGTGGTGCTCCAGCGCAAGCGATTCCGCTTCGAGGAGGTCCCCTGCCGGATGCGCCCGCGCACTACCGGCCGTTCTTCCATCACCGCCGCCAAGTCGCTGTACTACATCTTCCACGTCCTGCTGGGCGTCTTCGTCAACGTGCTGAAATCCGGCCCCCATCACCGGGGCGGGGCGCCCTCGGGGCCATCCGGGAAATAAATGACCAGCCTTCTCAACGTCACCACTATCCTCAGCTTCATTCTTCTGATCCTGGTGCTTGTCTCCGTCCGCCGCGCGCACATCCGCGTGGAGTATTCGGTAAGCTGGCTGCTGGCCTCGGCCATCATGCTGATCCTGTCGCGCGCCCGCCCCGCCCTCGAATACATCACCACCCACACCGGCATTCCCGACGCGCCCCTCACCCTTTTCCTCATCACCGGCGGCGTCTTCCTGCTGATGTTCTTCCGCTTCTCCGTCATCATTTCCCATTTGCGCGACGACAACATCGCTCTCGCCCAGCGGGTGGCGATCCTCGAATACCACGTCCGGAGCCGCGGCGGGAATGAAAGCTAGGACCGGCTCAACTCGAGCGGAGCGCCGCCGCGTCGAGCGGCGCGGCGCGGAAACTCCGCGCGGCCCGAAGCCCGCCCCGCCGGCCGCGTCCCGATGGCCCTACGCGATGGCCGCCGCCGTCGCCGTCATAGTGGCCTTTTGGGCATACGGCCCCGCTCTCCACGGCGCATTCCTGTTCGACGATACCGTGATGCCCTTCGCCCTTCCGAACCCCACGGCGGGCCTCCGCGAGTGGCTCCGCAACGTCCGCCCCGCCCTGTATTTCACCTACTGGGTGAACGCCCGGATCTCCCGCGACGACCCGTACTCCTATCACGTGCTCAGCGTGATCTTCCACTGCGCGACCAGCGGCCTGGTCTTCCTCGCCGTCCGCCGTCTCTTCGAATGGTCGCGGCCCGAAGACTCCCGCCGCGACCTGCTCGCCGGTTTCGCCGCCGCCGTTTTCCTGCTTCACCCTGTCCAGACGGAAGCCGTGGCCTACCTCGCGGGCCGTTCCGAAGCTCTCAGCGTCATGCTCTTCTTCGCGGCCTTCACCGTCTTCCTGTATCGCAGGCAGGCGGCCGTATCCTGGCCGGCCGTCGCCGCCGTTCTGGCCTTATTCGGGCTCGCGCTTCTCTCCAAGGAGCACACCATCGTCCTGCCCGCCCTGCTGCTCCTCACCGACTACTGGTGGAATCCGGGCTTCTCCTTCGCCGGCATGCGCGCCAACTGGAAGCTGTACACCGCCACCGCCGCTGGCGCCGTCGCCGGGGTCGCCATGTTCTGGAAGCTCATCGTCGCCTCGCCCAGCGCCGGCTTTTCGCTCAAGGACTTCACCTGGTATCAATATTTCTTCACCCAGTGCCGCGCCCTGTTCGTGTACATCGGCATCTTTCTGCTTCCGGCCAATCTCACCGCCGACTGGGACTTCCCCGTCTCGAAGACCGTGGCCGATCGCGGCGCCATCGTCGGTCTCCTCGTGCTGGCCGCGCTGGTGGCGCTGGCCTGGCGCTACCGCCGCCGCTTCCCGCTGGCCACCTACGGTTTCTTCGTGTTCCTGCTCCTGATGGCGCCCACCTCCTCGGTCGTTCCCATCCGCGACACCATCGCCGAGCGCCGCCTGTACCTTTCCATGGTGGGCCTCCTGCTCATCGCCGTCGATCTGCTCGCGCGCTGGAAGATCGATCGCAAGCTGCTCGCCGCCCTGTGCCTCGCGCTCGTCCTGGTCGAAGCCGGCGTCACCCGCGCGCGCGCCGCCGTCTGGAGCAGCCCGCTGGCCCTCTGGCAGGACACCGCGCGCAAGTCGCCCGGCAAGTCCCGCGTGCATTTCCAGCTCGGCCTGGCTTGGTTCGACGCCGGCCGCCCCGATCTCGCCATCGCCGAATACGAAAAAACCGCGCAGCTCGAGCCGCCCTCTTACGGCCTCCTCGTGGACTGGGCTTTGGCCTGCGACGCCGCCGGCCAGCCCGAGCAGGCCCTCGCCAAGCTGCGCCAGGCCGCCGCCATGGACCCCACCGCGCACGTCTACACCCAGATCGCCGTGATCTACGCCCGCCGCGCGCAGTGGCACGAAGCGCTCGACGCCCTCGGCGCCGCCGAAAAGCTCGACCGCTACTTCGCCCCGACCTACGTCTACCGCGGCAACATCCGCTTGAAGCAGAGTCCACCCGACCCGTGCGCCGCGATGGCCGAATACCGGCACGCCCTGGCGATTCAGCCCGCCAACCAGGAAGCCCAACAGAACCTCCTGCTCGCGCAACGCGAGCACCCGGGCGCCTGCCCCTGATATGCGCCCTCTGCGCATCGGAGTCAATGCGCTGTACCTGATCCCCGGCGGCGTCGGCGGCACGGAGATCTATCTCCGCTCGCTGTTGGCCGCGCTCGCCGGAATCGACACCGTCAATCGCTACTTCGTCTTCACCAATCGCGAGACCGGCCCCGATCTCGTTCCCGAGGCGCCCAACTTCACTCACGTGCCCCATCGCGTCCGCGCCGCCCTCCGCCCCGCGCGCATGGTGTGGGAGCAGGCCGTCCTGCCCTTTGCGGCTCTCAGCCGCGGCCTCGACGTGATGCTCAACCCCGGCTTCACCGCCCCCATCCTCTGCCCCTGCCCGCAGGTAACCGTCTTTCACGACCTTCAGCACAAGCGCCACCCCGAATACTTCCGCTGGTTCGACCTGCCCTTCTGGCAATTCTTCCTCTTCTGGTCCGCGCACGTGTCGCGCCTCGTCCTGGCGGATTCCGATGCGACCGCCGCCGATCTCTTCCGCTACTATCGCCTGCCGGAATCGGAAGTGCGCGTCGTGCCGCTGGCCGCCGACCCGGTTTTCTTCGACATCGCGCGCCGCCGCCGCCCCGAGCCGTTCCTCCTCACCGTCTCGACCCTGCATCCCCACAAGAACCTGGACGGCCTGCTGCGCGCCTTCGCCCTGTTCCGTCGCGAGCGCCCGGAATTCCGCCTCGTGGTGTGCGGGATGCACGGCTTTTCGAGCGGCCCGCTCCACGATCTCCGCCAGTCGCTGGGCCTCGCCGGCGCCGTGGATTTCCCCGGCTGGATTGCAAGGGAAGCCCTGCTCGATCTTTACGCCCGCGCCTGGGCGTTCATCTACCCGACGCTGTTCGAGGGTTTCGGCATTCCCATCCTGGAAGCCCTGGCAGCCGGCATCCCCGCCGCCTGTTCCGCCATCCAGCCGGTATCGGGAATTGCCGCGGGCGCCGCGCTCGAGTTTGACCCTCGCGACCCCGCCGCCGTCCTGGAGGCGATGCGCCGCATCGTGTCCGACGCCCCTCTGCGCGAGCGCCTGGCCGCCGAAGGGCCAATACGCGCCGCGGACTTTTCCTGGAAGGCCACCGCCCAGGGCACACTCGAAGCGTTGAGTTAATGCATTCGAGTTCCGGGAGTCGGCGCGGTCTTCCCTTGCGAGCTTGGCGTCTCAGCGAGAAATCCCCGGTTATTTCTTGACAAGCCCTCGTTTGTCACTATAAGATCCACTCTGCCGGCCGAATTCCGAAGCTGGTTTGGGTAAAGGGGCAAGCCAGGGCACTCGGCGCTGTACTCGCGCTGGAACACCGTGCCCGCACTGTAAGGGGGGAACAAACCATGGACTTTCTCGAGCGGATTTTCAACCTTTCGCCGGATGGCGGGAATGGTGTGAGCGAACTGATTATCCTGGCGTGCCTTCTGCTCGCCGTGGGTCTCTATTCGGCATTCCGGCGAGTTCGGCGCCACAAGCAGGTGTGACGCACTCTGCATAACTTTCCTGGGTCGCGGAAACGCACCGGTCTTTGCATCGGAGGGAAGGCCTATGAGTCAAATCGTGGATGTCAGCCCGGTAACTGTTACGAACGCCCCGGACGCCGGCCGTTCCGTCATTGGACGCATGCTCTCCATTGCCTGCTCACCGGACGGACAGGCGTTGTACGCGGGCTCCTATTCGAACCTTTGGGCCTCTGACGATGGCGGCCAGACCTGGGACCAGCTGGTGTGGCCCCAGCCCGACCCGGACCAGTTTGATGTTCCCGGCTCGTTGGGAGGCTGGTGCGTGGTGGATATCGCGGTCGCGCTGGGATGGCGGGTCGAGAAGCACCCGAGGTTCCTCGCCACGCTCACCAACAGCGGATTTGCGGACATTGTCGGTTTCGGAGATTGCGGAGTGTGGACTGCGCTGGGTAATGGGGACGGCAGCTTTCAGCAGCCGAATGTGGTCATCCCCAACCTTGGCTTCCACGCCGGGAACTGGCAGGTCGACAAGCACCCCAGGTTTGTCGTCGATCTCAATGGGGATGGCCTTGCCGATATCATCGGCTTCGGAGACGCGGGCGTGTGGACCGCCATCGGCAACGGCGACGGCACGTTTCAAGGACCGAATTTCGTTCTCGACAACTTCGGCTATAACCAGGGTTGGCGGGTCGACAGGCACCCGAGGTTCGTCCTCGATATCAATGGCGATGGCTTTGCGGACATTATCGGCTTCGGAGACGCCGGGGTGTGGACCGCCATCGGCAACGGCGACGGCTCCTTTCAGGCGCCGCAGCCGGTTCACCCGAACTTCGGCTACAACCAGGGCTGGCGGGTCGAGAGGCATCCGAGGTTCGTCGCCGATCTGGATGGCGATGGGCTTGCCGACATCATCGCTTTCGCCGACGACGGGGTGTGGACCGCGCTCCAGAACCCCGACGGCACGTTTCGCGAATTAAGCCCGGAGCCCGTTCTCAAAAACTTCGGCTCTCAGCAGGGATGGCAGGTCGACAAGCATCCGAGGTTTGTCCTCGATATCGATGGCGATGGCCATCCGGACATTATCGGCTTCGGGGACGCCGGCGTATTGACCGCGATCGGCAACGGCGACGGCACCTTTCAAGCACCGAATACGGTTTGCGATAACTTCGGCTATAACCAGGGTTGGCGGGTCGGCCAGCATCCCAGGTTTGTGGTCGATCTGAATGGCGATGGCCGTGCGGATATCGTCGGCTTCGGAGACGCCGGGGTGTGGACCGCGCTCCAGAACCCCGACGGCACGTTCGACGCCGGCTACGTCCACGCCAATTTCGGCACTGAGCAGGGATGGCGCGGGGACAGGCACCCCAGGCTGGTCGGGAGCCTTACCGGCAGCGGCGGGGCGGATATTGTCGGTTTTGGAGATGCCGGCGTATGGACTGCTCTCGGCGACGGGCAGGGCGGGTTTCCAGCTTCAAATTTTGTCCTTGCCAATTTCGGCTATGGAACGATCGTGCTGGCGATCACCAGGAACGACCGCGTGACTACAAGCCCTGGAAGCCGTGGCATCTGGCGATCCACCGACGGCGGCGCCACTTGGACGCAGGTATACCAGTTTCCGTCCGTTGAGGCGGTCGGTCAGTTGCAATGGGCCTTGGGCAGCGACCACCTCGTCTATGCGGCGGGAGGAAGCGCCCTGGCCATCAGCAAGAACGCAGGCGCCACCTTTGAGACGGTCTTCCCGTGGGGAGATGGCCCGCCCCTGCGGGTCAATCACGTCGCCGTGTGGCAGAACTCTCCCGCCGACCCCGCCCCGGCGGTGATCTATGCGCTGGGCGACAGCGCCATGTTCCTCTCGTTCGATGGGGGCGCCACATGGATGCGGGATAAGGCCGCCCTTCCGCTCAACGTGGGCGGCGCGGTCAGCTCCGTCGCCAATTTCAACGCGCCCAGCGTTATGGTGATCTCTCCGCGCTTTCCCCTCGAGGTCTTTATCGCGCAAAACGGCAGCAGCGGGCCCGCTATGCTGTACCGCTTCGACTATTCGCAATTTCCGTTCGGCAACCAGACATCAACCTGGGAGCCGGTCATCCTTCCTGACCAGTTAGCCGATCTGAGCACGCAGGATAGTGGCAATGTATTTCTCGCTACCACGCAAAAAGGACGCGGCGATCTTTTGTTCTATGGCGCCCAGCGGCCCGTTGCCTACGTGGGTCCGCTCTACCCGGCCGCGGCTTCCGATTGGCGCACTTTGGATCAGGTCCACTGGGACCTGCATGGCCTCCTCCTCTCGCCGGACTTCCACGCAGCCATAAACGACGGCAACTACAGGCCTGGCGCGGGAACCGTCTGGTTGCTGAGCGACGGCGGCATTCATCGGAGTACGGATGGAGGAGAGACCTTTCACCCGGCCAGGAACGCCAGGACTTTGTCGTGCGTAGGCGTTGCCGGCGTCGCCACTCCAGCCAACGGTCCGGCATTATCGCTGAACACCGGTGACAATGACGGGTTCTATTCCATGGACGGCGGCCAGAACTGGTCGTATCAGCAATATGGCGGAGGCGATAACGATGGCGCCTTTGCCGATCCGCTGCGGTCACATGCCATGTTGGTGTTCACGCCCCGCTGGGACAGCGCCGGCAACCAGGCATACACCAGGTTCGGGCAGACCGTCTCGGTGTACCAGACCCATCCGGGCAATCTTCCCGATGGCAGGGCAGGCACCCACGATCGGCGCGCTGTCACCGGGCCTCCGCCATTCCCGGACTCCGTGGTGAACCCCCCGGATCTCTGGAATGCGTTCAATCCCGTGCCCAATTCCTACGTTTCCCGGGGCACGCGGCCGATCGTGCTCGGCTTGCCGGGGGAAGTTGCGCCCACCCAGGGCGATTACATTTTTATCCTCAGCCCCACCACTCAACCGGTGCTGGTCCGCACACAGAATATCCTGGACATTGTTCACCGCGACGAATGGATCACTACCGCAACGGGCCCTGGGCAGGGAGCGAATGTTTACCTGCAAGGCCCCCCGCTTCCTCTTCCCGATCTGGGTGTCGCGCAAGCCTCGGGTGGACACGGGGCGCCGGTCTTCTACGTGGGCGGCTGCGGGCTAGGCGGCAACGGGACGCTTTGGACCTGGACGGAAGGGGCGGCCAACTGGAATCAAATCGTGCCGGCGCAACCCGTCCGGGGTGTTTCCGTTGGCGCGAGCTTTGCAGTCAGGTTCTTCGTCAGTCCCTACCAGCCCGGCCTGATCTACATCTTGGATAGCGGCCAGGTGAAGCGGTCGGATGACGGAGGCGCAACGTGGAACCGGGATGTGAGTCTGGAGACCCAGCTCACGTGGAACAACCGGATCGCTGTATCGTCCAGCGATGACTCGAGCGGCCTGGGCGATCGTTTCGATTTGGTGCTGACCGACATGCAGTTCGATCCGTATAACCCGCCGGTGCGTTTTGCCGTCGGCGAGGGTGGCGCGTTCGTTACCATCGATGGGGTGAATTGGACCCAACTGCTGCACACGGGGGCGCTGGCCGGCCGCCCCGCGAATTGTTATTACGACTGGATTTCCCCTTCCGCCCCGTCGTTGTACGTGGCGTTCGCCGGACGAAGTCTGGTGAAGATTGCGGATCTGTTGCTGACCACGATCTTCTGAGAACAGATCTACGAATTACTCCGGAATCATCCCGATCGTCCCCAGCCACGTCTCCACCAACTGAGGCCATCCCGTTATCGGAAACTTCGTGCGCCGTAGCCCAAACCCATGCCCGCCCTGCGCATACAAATGCATCTCCACGGGAACCCCGGCCTTCTTCAGCGCAGCATAGTAAGCCAGCGAGTCGTTTACATTGTCCACGTGGTCATCCTCCGCCTGCAGCAAGAACGTAGGCGGCGTCTGGCTGGTGACATGGAGATCGGGGTTCAACGCATAACCTTTATCGGCAATCGAAAGATGATCCGGATGAGGAACCACAAACTTTTTGGTGCCTTGCTTAGCATCCCACTCCGCCGCCGACATCGACAGATGCCCCGGATAAATAACCACCGCAAAATCGGGGCGGCAGCTCTCTTTGTCGGCGGCATCGACAGCCGGATACAAACGCTTCTCAAAATGCGTGCTCATCGCCGCCGACAAATGCCCGCCCGCCGAAAACCCGAGCACTCCAATCCTGTGCGGATCGATATGCCACTCCGCCGCGCGAAAGCGCACCAGGCCCACTGTCCTCTGCGCATCTTCCAACGCCATCGGTGATTCCGGATATGGCCCTGATTTCGGATACGCCCCCACATCCGTCACGCGGTATTTCAACAGCACACACGTAATCCCTTTGGGCGTCAGCCAATCGCAGACCTCCGTTCCTTCGAGGTCGATGGCCAGAACCTGGTAGCCCCCACCAGGGAAGACGACGGCCGCTGCGCCCGTATTCTTTCCTTTTGGCGAATAGACCGTCATCGTAGGCCGCGTCACGTTGCTCACCCCCACCGCCGGCCTGCCGGCAACCAGCCCCTCCTTCCCCGAAGTCGCAGCGAACTCCGGCCCCGCGACGGGCTGGGGATCGGGCACCCTCCCTGGCCATATCGGCACTTGCGTATGTCCCGGCGATGGCTGCCAGAGAGTCTGCTGCGCGCTCAGGCCGCCAAACGCAAACACGACACAGAGAGCGGGGATCAAAGGCTTCATCACAATCCCCTCAGCTTAATATAACCAGTCGCTGCCGGAGGCCGCTGATCGGAAACCGGCAACTGAGATGACCTCCGGGCGGCGTAGTCACCCATCGCCGCACACTCCGGTCACAGCACTTGCAAAAAAATTTTCCGCTGATTCTAAACAGCTTTAGGATTCTGAACTCTGAATCCCTCTTGTCCGCATGGTAAACCAGAGTTGGATGAGTGATCCTATGCACGATTACCCGGCGCGGCCCAGACCTACGTTAAAGCTGAACGATGGCGCCGGAACTATTGATCGGCACGGAGCCCGGGAGCCGCGGCTGGAAGCGAAAAACCCGACAGATGCGCCACCCGTTTTCGAGTTCCCCCTGCAACCAACAAAAACAAAGCGACTTAAACCGACGCGGATTCTGCCTCGCTTTTTGGCACATTCGTCACCCGATTCGTCACCCGGCCTGTCAGCCAACCGCCGGCCACTTGACACCGAGCCTCTTGAACTGCTACTTTTCAGCCATTATGGGTGCCCCACGCGCCCGGTTTCGATTCCGCCCGAGGGGCTCGATGGAGCGAGCAAGACCATGAATACCGTTCTGACCGAAGAGCAAAGACGCGACATAGTGAAACGCGGTTTTTCGCGCCGGAGTTTTGGCCGGATTGCCGCCGTGATGGGAGCGGGAGCCGCATCGCTGCCGTTCTACAACGAGGCGGCGCTGGCGCAGCTTTCCAAGGTCGACGCTCCGGAAGGCGCGGTCATGATCAACGCCAACGAGAATCCGCTGGGCCCCTGCAACGAGGCCCGCGAAGCGGTGGCGCGCATGATTCCCTACGGCGGCCGGTATCGGTACAGCGAAGGCGACAAGGTCCAGCAGCTTCTCGCCCAGCAGGAAGGGCTGAAGCAGAATTACGTCCGGATCCACCCCGGCTCCAGCGGCCCGTTGCATCAGGCCGTGGTGGCCTTTACGTCGCCCTCCAGGCCGTTCGTTACGGGCGACCCGGGGTATGAGGCCGGCGAGCGCGCGGCGCGGTTTATCGGCGCAAAAGTGTTGCGCGTGCCGCTCAACAAGAAGTACGAGCACGACGTCAGGGCCATGGCGGCCGCCGCCCCCGATGCCGGGTTGATCTACCTCTGCAATCCGAACAACCCCACCGGCACGCTGACGCCCAAGTCCGACATCGAGTGGCTCGTGGCCAACAAGCCCAAGGGCGCCGTGGTGATGATCGACGAAGCCTACACCCACCTTTCGGGCGCGCCCTTCAACAGCGAGCTGGTGGCGGCCGACAAGGACGTCATCATCCTGCGGACGTTCTCCAAGATCTACGGCATGGCCGGTCTTCGCGCCGGCGCTTCGCTGGCCCGGCCCGACCTCCAGGACAAGATCAGCGGCTACAGCACCACGATGATGCCCATCACCGGCATGGCCGCGGCCAGCGCCAGTCTCCAGGTGAAGTCGCTGGTGCCCGAGCGCCGCAAGATCATCGCCGATGTCCGCGAGAACGTATTCGAGTTCCTGGAGAAGAACAACTTCACCTACATTCCCTCGGTCTCCAATTGCTTCATGATCAACGTGAAGCGGCCCGGCGGCGAGATCATCGCCGCGATGCGCAACGAGAACGTCTATATCGGACGCGTGTGGCCGAGCTGGCCGACGCACGTGCGCGTGACGGTCGGATTGCAGGACGAGATGGACAAGTTCAAGATCGCGTTCCGCAAAGTGATGGCGTAAATCTCCGGGGCCGTACCCCGTACGGCTGGACGCATTCTCACATCCATCCTCGCCGCGCCTGTGATTGACCGGCGGCGCACTCACCCGGTCGCGGTCTGTCGGAGTAGAATCAACAGAAGGCACGAAGGAGGGCAGATCCCATGCAGACCACGCGAAGAAGTTTTCTGGGCGCAGCGGGCGCCGTAGCGGCCATGGCCGCGCGTCCGCCGGCAACCATCCCCACGACTCCCGGGCAGAAACAGAAGCTCTATGTCGCGGCACTGACGCCCTGCGACAAGAGCCTCAAATTCGACGAGTCTCTGTACAAGGAGATGCTCCCCTACTTCAAGGAGAACGGGGCCGACGGCATCGTGGTGCTGGGCACCACGGGCGAGTATCCGTCGTTCTCCGTCGCCGAGCGGAAGAAGGTGGCGGAGACGGCGTTGAAGCACCGCAGCGGGCTCTCGGTGATCGTGCAGGTGGGCACCACCAATTTCCCCGAGACCATCGAGCTGCTGGCGCATGCGGCCGCCAACGGGGCCGACGGGGCGCTGTGCATCCCGCCGTTCTACTACAAGAAGCCGCCGCTCGAAGGGCTGACGAAATATTACTCGCTGGTGCTCGAGTCCACCAAACTGCCGGTGCACCTGTATCATATTCCGGGCACCAGCGCGGTGCCCATCACCAACGAGCTGCTGCACAGCCTGGAGCACTATCCCAATTTGGCGGGCATCAAGGACTCCGCCGGCGACGCCGCCGAGTACGACAGCTTCGCCAAGGAGTTCCCCAAGCTCAACATGATGACCGGCACGGCCAGCAATCTCAAAGCCGCGCTTAAGGCCGGGATGGGCGCCATCCTGGCCGATGGCAACCTCTTTACGAAACAGTCGGCGGCCATCTTCGCGGCGTTCCGGCAAGGCAAGGACATCGACGAGCCGTACAACAAGCTGCGCGAGGTGAACACCGCCATGCGGCCCACCGGCGTGGGTTCCTACGGGCCGATGAAGTACGCTCTCAGCCTGCTGATGGGCACGCGGGAGAGCTATCCCCGGCCGCCTCACGTGAACGCCACCGAGGAGCAAAAGGCGCAGATCAAGGCGAAACTGCACGAGCTGGGATTGATTGCGTGAGATACCCCGGACTGCCGCTCCTTGCCGGGCTGGCCTGCGCCGTGGTGTGGGGCGCGGGCGGTCCTCCCGATGTCGAGTGGCCGACCTACGGCGCGGACCTGGCGAATACGCGCTACCGCCCGCTCGACCAGATTAACGCCGCCAACTTCAGCAAGCTGGAAGTCGCCTGGCGCTTCAAGACCGACAGCCTGGGCAATCGCCCGGAATACAAGCTGGAGGGCACACCGCTGATGGTGAACGGCGTGGTGTACGCCACCGCCGGCTCGCGGCGCGCGGCCATCGCGCTCGACGCGGCAACCGGCGAGCTGCTCTGGGTGCACGGCGAACACGAAGGCCCGCGCGGTGCCGCTGCGCCTCGTCAGCTTTCGGGCCGCGGGCTGGCGTACTGGACCGATGGCAAAGTGGAGCGCATCCTCTATATCACGCCGGGCTACCGGCTCATCGAGCTGGATGCCAGGACGGGCGCGCCGGTGCCCGCGTTCGGCAAGAACGGCGCGGTCGATCTCAAGCTCGAGGACGACCAGACGATCCTGCCCGACCTGACGACCGGCGAGATCGGCATTCAATCGGCGCCGGTGGTGGCCAGCAACACGGTGATCGTCGGCGCGTCGTTCCGCGAGGGCATGACGCCCAAGAGCATGCGCAACAACAAGGGCTACGTGCGCGGCTTCGACGTGAAGACCGGCAAGCGCCTGTGGATCTTCCACACCATCCCGATGAAAGGCGAATTCGGCTACGACACCTGGGAGAACGGATCGGCCGAATACACCGGCAACACCGGCGTGTGGACGCAGATCTCGGTGGACGAGCAACTGGGGCTGGTCTACCTGCCGGTGGAATCGCCCACCAGCGATTATTACGGCGGGGAGCGGCCCGGCGCCAACCTGTTCGGCGAGAGCCTGGTGTGCGTCGATCTGAAAACCGGGCAGCGCAAGTGGCATTTCCAACTGGTGCACCATCCGCTGTGGGATATGGACATTTCCTCCGCGCCGATCCTGGCCGACATCAACGTGAACGGCCGCGCGATCAAGGCCGTGGCGCAGCCCACCAAGCAGGGATTCCTCTACGTGTTCGACCGCGTGAGCGGGCAGCCGGTGTGGCCCATCGTGGAGCGGCCGGTCGAGAAGGGCACCGCGCCCGGCGAGTGGTATTCGCCCACGCAGCCGTTCCCCACCAAGCCGCCCGCCTACAGCCGCAACGGCGTTTCGGTCGACGACCTGATCGACTTCACTCCGGCGCTGCGCGACCAGGCGCTGACCATGATCGCGAAGTACAAGATCGGGCCGGTGTTCACGCCGCCGGTCGAGAGCAAGACCGAGGGACCGCTGGCCACTTTGACGCTCGGCACGGCCAGCGGCGGCACCAACTGGCCGGGCGCGTCGTACGATCCGGAGACCCACACGGTGTACGCGTACGCCTGCAACGCGTGCGTGACGCCCATCGGGCTGGTGCCGGCGCCCAAGGAGATTTCCGACATCCGTTACATAGAAGGGACCGCGGGCCAGCAGGTCCGGATCCGTACCGGCCCCGGCGAGAATGCGGGCGCCGATTCGCTCCTGCCCTCGCGTACCGCGGCGTCGCCCTCCGCGCCCGGCGGACGAGGCGGTGGCGGCAGCGGTGGATACGGAGGCTTGAGCGTGCAGGGCCTGCCGCTGATCAAGCCGCCCTATTCCACGATATCGGCGATCAACCTGGACCGCGGCGAGATCGTGTGGCAAACCCCTCACGGCGAAACTCCGGACGTGGTGCGCAACAGTCCCGCGCTCAAGGGACTGAACATTCCGCGCACCGGCCAATCGGGCTACAACATCGGCACCCTGATCACCAGGACCCTGGTGATCGCGGGCGACGGCCAGGTTACCACCACGCCGGAGCACCCGCGCGCCGCCATGCTGCGGGCCTACGACAAAGCCACCGGCAAAGAGGCCGGCGCGGTTTTCATGCCAGCGCCGCAGAGCGGAACGCCCATGACCTACATGCTGCACGGCAGGCAGTACATCATCGTGGCCGTGAGCGGCGGCCCGTACTCCGGCGAATATATCGCGTTCACTCTGCCGGCCGAAGAGCGCTAGATGAAACTGAGAATCGCAGCCGCCGCGATCCTGGCCGCTGGCGCCGCCGCCGGCTATTGGGACCGCTCCGTTTGGGACGGCGTCTACACCGAAGAGCAGGCCCGGCGCGGCGAAACACTCTACCAGCAGCAATGCGCCCGGTGCCACGGCGTGTCGCTCACCGGCGGTGAAGAGGCGCCGCCGCTTTCGGGCGGAGGGTTCCTGGCCAACTGGAACGGCACCACCGCGGGCGACCTCTCGGAACGAATCCGCACCACCATGCCGCCCGATGCTCCCGGCCGGCTCGGCCGCCAGCAGAATACCGACGTCCTTTCGCACCTGTTCCGGGTCAACGGGTTTCCCCCGGGCAAGGCCGAGCTTCCGCGCGAGACGGAGATTCTCAAGCAGATCCGCATCGAGGCGGAGAAACCGGGCGGGCGGTGATGTTTGCCGCACCCAGCCGAGCCCACTGTGCTATTTCGTACACGGCGATTTCGGCAGCGCTTCCACGACTTCCGCACTGGGCGTATGCTAGCCACACTGGAGGGTGACATTGTCCGACACGATTACTTCGATACTGGATAAAAAGAACGGCGGGATCTGGTCGATCTCCCCCGATGCGTCCGTGTACGACGCCATCGCCATGATGGCGGACAGGCGTGTCGGCGCCTTGCTGGTGATGTCGGGAGGCGAGCTGGTCGGCATCATTTCCGAGCGCGACTACGCGCGCAAAGTGGTCCTGGCGGGAAAATCTTCGAAGGACACTCCGGTGGAGGCGATCATGACGCGGGACGTCCTGGCCGTCACGCCGGAGCACACGGTCGAAGACTGCATGATGATCATCACCGAGAATCGCATTCGCCATCTTCCGGTCCTGCGGGGCAGGCAAGTGATCGGAGTGATCTCCATCGGCGACCTGGTGAGGTCCATCATCTCCGCGCAGGCGGATACCATCGACCACCTGCACACCTACATCCATGGCGCCGCCATGGTGAAGTGATCCGGCCGGCGTATCGTGAAGCGAATCCTGCCCTGGACTTTCCTCCTGGCCTGGACGGCTGCGATGCCGGCGGAGGAACCGCGCGCGCCCGTGCTGGTGGAGTTGTTCACTTCCGAGGGCTGTTCCAGTTGCCCGCCGGCGGACGCGCTGCTCGAGAAACTCGACCGGCTGCAACCCATTCCCGAAGCCCGGGTGATCGTTCTGAGCGAGCACGTGGACTACTGGGACCACCTGGGATGGAAGGATCCTTACTCCTCAGCGGTGTCGACCGCCCGTCAAGAAGGTTACGCGCGGCGCTTTAGCGGATCGGGTCCGTACACGCCGGAGATGGTGGTGGATGGCGCCGCCGAGTTCGTGGGAAGCGACGCGGGCGCCGCCGCCAGCGCCATTCGCTCCGCGGCGAAACAGCCGAAGGTCGCGGTGCGGCTGATTCCGGCGGCCGGAGGGGCGCGCCTGGAGGTCGATCCGCTGCCCGGCGGCAAGCGGACGAAGTCCGCCGTGTATGTTGCCGTCGCGCTGGACAGCGGGACCTCCAGTGTTCTTGCCGGAGAGAACGGGGGCCGCACCTTGCACCACGTGGCCATCGTCCGTCAACTTCGCGAGGTGGGGACAATCAGCGCACGGGCGGGCTTCACCGGCGAGATCGCGGCTGCGCCCGGCTCACGCGTCGTCGCCTTCGTGCAGGAAACCGGCAACGGCAGGATCCAGGGCGCGGCCCTGCTGCCGGTCCCAAAGTAGCCGAGTAGTCGGCCGCCCGCTTGTTTTCCAAGTGACCTCCGCGCTCTGCCTGGGCCCGGACGGCGCGCGAAGTTGACGCTCGGGCTCGGGCACGGCTACAGTAGAATTGTTCGCTTTCTTCCGGCCAGTCAAGTCCCCATCGTCTAGCCCGGCCTAGGACATCGCCCTTTCACGGCGGTAACGGGGGTTCGAATCCCCCTGGGGACGCCAAGCCTCAGACTGGCGTCTGGCTTAACTCAGGCTTTGCGCCGCCGCATGAAAAAGAGGGCACTCAGTCCGGTCCCGATCAAAATCAGCGAGGCCGGCTCGGGTATGACCGAAGTAATCTGGCTGGCGGTGATAGCGCCCGGCAACGAGAACCACGTGGATGCGCCGGGAGCCAACGTACCAGCAGGTTCGCCCACGATAACGCAGGCAACGGAGAGGTTGAAGTTGCAAAACGTCACGCCGGTACTCGCGTAGTCCATCGCGTCAGTGGTCCAATACTGACCATTGAGACACTGCGCCGCCGTCGGCCCTGGCGAATAGATCGACGCCAGAGGCGCCCCGGCCCCTTTACAGGCACCGTCGCCATCAAACGCGAAGGAGCCCACACCCGTTCCGACCGTGAAGATGACTTTATTCACCGGGCCGGAAGCCGCGTTGAGAACGCCGATCAGCGTGTCGTCGTGACCACTGTCGAACGCACCGAGGTCCGGGCTCGACGTGGTCACGGTAAACGCCGTGGCGACTAAGCCGACACCGGGAATGCCGGTTACTCCGGTGACCGTGATCAGGAGCTCGCAACCGCTGGTGTCGTTGCCCACGGCCGGACATTCGGGGAAACTAATGGGCGCCGCAAATACAGGGAGAGCCGCGAATGCCAGAAGCCCAGCCGCCGTGATGGCGTAATTTTTCATCTTCTACCATCCTCCATAATGGCCTGTGTCAAGTGAGTCAAACCTGAGGGCAAGAAGAAGAGTTTTCATCCTAACCGGGTTCTCACTCTGAGTTTTTTTGGATTATACACGAGAAGTGCCTCTCTGGACCGATCCGGCGAAAATTATAACCGCTAGTAGTTGTAGTACGCGCCAAGCACCCACTTAGGGCGCCTGTCAGTCAACATCCGCCGACTGCCTGGTTACGGTAAGCGCATGGGTAACACGGAACCACAAGAATGCCGGCCCAAGCGACAATATCCCGGCACCAGATGAAAAGGGCATTTCTGCCATCGGAGGAGCAAATGAGAGCTGTTGTCAAAGTCGAGTCGATCGGGCTGCTTTTGGGATTACTCGCAAGTTCCGGATTCGCTGCTAGCATTACCTGCGCCACAAAACATCCGGTTCGCAAACGCGCTCAAGCCGTCCACCTGGATGGTGGCGCCGGGCCGCTCCTGGTCCTGGCGCCTGGCGCGCCGGCGTCGCTCAGTATAGCCGGACTCACTGAACCGTCGAGGTTCCCATTGCCTGCCAATCCGTGTTGTTGGCGCCGGCCGCGTCGCGCCCCGCTACCCACACGATGCGATTGCCGGCGAACGGCGATTTGAAGGTGACGTTCAGGGTCAACACCAGCGTGTTGCCGTTCTTTGCCGCCGACGATCCTACGCCGTTCACCGCGCATTGGCTGTTCTGAATGACGGCCGCAGCTCCGTTCAGCGTCATGCTTCCGGCGAAGGGGCCACCGGCATCGCCGGCATCGTCCACCAGCAGCAGCGAGTTGCTCGCCGCTGCATACGCCAGATAGCACGCCTGCCGGCCGTCGATGAAGTTGTTCGCCAGCAGGTTCACCACGCCGAAGTCGGCAGTTCCCTTGGCGTCGGTCAACGTGGCGATGAAAGTCAGCGGGGTGCCCGATGCCGAGGCGGCGCGCGCCGGAGTGAGGCTCACTACGGCGATCGTGCCGGCGGGCGTGAACGGCACCTGCCACACTCCCAGCGCCTGCCATCCCGAATTGCCGCCTTCCAGATCGCGGGCCGCCAAATACACCAGCTTGTTGCCACCGAATCCG
>Ga0209517_10000993_pt1 | contig 45601 bp, 34 predicted proteins | sample PeaSoiMetSII2010_FD_187695 | JGI IMG/M metagenome (GOLD analysis project Ga0209517, IMG submission 187695) | Peat soil microbial communities from Weissenstadt, Germany - SII-2010 (SPAdes) (version 2) | ecosystem: Environmental > Terrestrial > Soil > Wetlands > Peat | place: Germany...
GTGCTCCACATGGGCTATCATGCGCTGACCAAGCCGCTGCTTTTCGTTGCCGCGGGCAACATCCATCAGACTTTCCACTCGCTGGAATTCCGCATCATCGGTCCCGGCGTGGTGAAGGTGCTTCCGCTGACGGTGCTCTTCATGGGCCTGGGCGCCATGGCCGCCGTCGGCCTCCCGCCTTTTGGCTTGTTCCTCAGCGAGATGACCGTCATTAGCGGTGGGCTGGCTGCGCAGCAGACGACCGTGAGCGTTTTGATTCTCGTGGCGCTGCTCGCGTCGTTCTGTGGAATTTTGCAGCAGCTTTTCCGCATCCTTCCAGGCGCACGCCGCCCCGAGCGAGCCCGCACTGAGCGTGCAACCGATGGGTTGGCCGCCATGGCCTTGCTGTTGGGCGGGTTGCTCCTTTTTAGTTGGTGGCTGCCGGAGCCATTGAACAAGGTCATGCACCAAGCCGCCGCAATCATTGGGGGTCAGCCGTGAGCCTGGGCCTTTTATTGCTTCTGCCGACCTGCGCCGGCTTGCTCTGCCTTTTCTCCCCTTCGCGGTCCTGGTGGGAACGAGTCAATTTGCTGGCCTTTGCCTCGCTCGTGCCGTTGGCGATTCACGTGGGCCTGGAGGTTCTGGCGCACGGCTCAGTGTCCGCCCTCAACGGTTTTCTTCGCGCCGATGCCCTGAGCGCGCTGGTAATCGGGGTGACGGTATTTGTGGCGCTCGTTTGCGCGATTTACTCGGTTGGCTACTTTAGGGCTGAAGAGCAAGCCGGGCGCATCGATGCCGGGCAGTTGCGCCGTTACTATGTGCTCACGCCACTGTTCGTCGCGCTGATGTTGCTGGTGCCGTTGGCCGATAACTTGGGCGTCATGTGGGTGGCCACCGAAGGCACGACGCTGGCGTCGGTGTTGCTGGTGACCTTCTACAACCAGAAGACTTCGTTTGAGGCCGGATGGAAATATATTATTATAGGCAGCATTGGGATCTCGCTGGCCTTGTTCGGCACCGTGTTCACGTACTACTCATCGGTTAGCGCGGGCGCCGAAATGCAACACGGGATGAACTGGAGCGTGCTGGCCGGCCTCGCAGAGAAGTTCGATCCCAAGGCCATGCGGCTGGCGTTTATTTTGGTGCTGCTGGGGTATGGGACAAAGGCCGGCCTGGCGCCCATGCACACCTGGAAGCCGGACGCCTATTCCGAGGCGCCGGTGCCCACGGCCACGTTACTCGGAGCGGCCTTCGTCAATTGTGCCGTCTATGGCATCGCGCGCTTTGACGTGTTGGCCGAGCGTTGTCTCGGACACCAGTTCCCGGGCCGGCTCTTAGCGGGCTTCGGGGTGGCTTCGATTCTCGTGGCCTCTCCGTTTATCCTCACGCAACGCAATTTTCGCCGGCTGCTGGCCTACTCGAGTATCGATCATGCGGGCATCATGGTGGCGGCGTTGGGTTTTGGCGGCAAGCTGGGCGCCCTGGGCGCTACGCTGCATATTCTTTTCCACGGGGTAACGAAACCCTTGTTGTTTTTCTGCGCCGGTAATGTGCAGCAGCACTTCGCCACGCCTTATTTGGCGCAAGTGCGAGGAGTGATCCGCACCCAGCCATGGACCGCCAGCTTATTTCTTTTGAGCGCGCTGGCCATTACCGGCCTGCCCCCGTTCAGCCTGTTCCAAAGTGAATTCACCGCATTGAGTGGCGCGGTGGCTGCAAACTGGATCTGGTCGGCGGCCTTGTTCCTTGCAGGGGTAGTAACGATTTTCACCGGGTTTCTAATCCATATGACCAAGATGAACCTGGGCACGCCCCGGCCGGGCAGTCCAGCGCGTGCACCCGAGTGCCCGTGGAGACTTGGCGCGATGCTGCTGGTGGCAGCGCCGGTGGTAACCATGGGCTTCTGGCTGCCCTCCCCTCTCTTGGCGTTGGTCCAGAGCTCCGCTAACATTTTAGGAGGCACATCGTGAACCTGTTGCCGTCATTGCGGCCCATCTTCGAGGAGGTCACACACCGCTTCGGCGACCGGCTCAAGCCGTTGCGGGTCGAGCGTCCGGACGAAGTTTATTTTGAAGCCGGCATGGAGCTGGCAGCCGGATTCTGCGCGCATCTTTACAAGCTTTGGAACGCCCGCCTGGTTAGCGTGTTCGCAGATGACGCCCGGGCCGAAGCCGGGGTTTTCCACCTTTACTACCTCTACGGGCTGGATGCGGCCCACGGCTTCTTTATCCTGCGCGTGCCAGTGCCACCCGAAGAGCCTCAGTTCGCCTCGTTGACCAACGCTGTCCATGCCGTCAACTGGCAAGAGCGTGAGATCCAGGACTGTTTTGGTCTGAAACTCCTTGGACACCCCAATCCGCGCCGCTGCGTGCTGCACGATGATTGGCCGGAGGTTTATCCCTTGCGCAAGGACTTTGACTTGAGGACCAAGTTGCCACCGTTTCAAGGCGAACGACATAAGTTCCGCAAGGTGGAAGGGGAAGGCGTTTTTCAAGTGCCTGTGGGTCCCGTGCATGCGGGCATCATTGAACCCGGGCACTTTCTCTTCTCGGTGGCGGGGGAGCCCGTGCTCTACTTGCAACTCCGTCTGTTCTATGTGCATAAGGGGACGGAGAAGCTGTTTGAACATCTGCCGCTGGCGCATGCTGTGCGGCTGGCGGAAAGCATTTCGGGAGATTCGAGCTTTGCCCACGCCACGGCGTTTTGCCACGCCGTGGAACGCGCCGCGGGGGTGGAGGCGCCGCCGCGCGCCCGGTTCCTGCGCTCGATCTGCCTCGAGTTGGAGCGACTCCATAATCACCTCGCCGATATTGGCGCTATCTGCACCGATGTCGCATTCGCCACCGCGAATATGCACTGCGCCAGGCTCAAAGAGGGCTTGCTGCGCCTTAACGAGCAACTCACTGGCAACCGCTTGTTGCGCGGCATGGCGGCCCTCGGCGGCGTCCGCTTCGATTTCGAGCCCCCGCACCTCGAGGCCCTGGCGCAACGCCTTGCGCAGTTGCGGCCCGATTTCGAATCGGTGGTCCACCTCATCGAAGAATCCTCCTCAACGATCGACCGTCTCGAAAATACCGGCGTGCTCAAGCCCGACATCGCTCGCAACCTCGGCGTGGTTGGCATCGCGGGCCGCGCCTCAGGATTCGATCACGATCTGCGCCGGGATTTTCCGCATGCCGCTTACGACCAGGTGAACTTCAAAGTGCCGGTTTACCAGGCCGGCGACGTGAAGCGCCGAATGCAAGTGCGAATCGATGAGGTGCGCGAGTCGCTCGGGTTGATCGAGCAACTGGCCACCCGGCTGCCCGCCGGCCCGCTGCGTGCCGAAATTGGTGAACTGCCCCCTGACCGCACTGCCCTGGGATTTGTGGAGGGCTGGCGTGGGGAAATCTTTCATTGGATCCGCACCGCCCCCGGCAACCGTTTGGCCCGCTGCAAGGTCAAGGACCCCTCGCTGCAGAACTGGCCGGCGCTCAGCGAGGCGATTCTTGGCAACATCATCCCTGATTTCCCGGTGGTGAATAAAAGTTTTAACCTGTCGTATTCTGGAAACGACCGCTAACTCATGTTTGGCATTCTCGGCAAAAGCGTTTCGACCGGCATCGTCACCACGAGTTACCCTGCCACTGCACCCGAGCTTTCGGGCCGCGCGCGTGGCCGGCCGGAGATCGATTGGGCCAATTGGAAAGACGCCCGGCCCGCGGCGCGAGTCTGTCCCACGGGTGCCATTTCGCATGAGGACTCCGGCGACCGGCGGGTGGCGCGGCTTGATTTGGCCAAGTGTATCTTCTGCGGCTTGTGCGCCGAGGCGGACACGGCCATCCGCGTGACGAACATCTGTGAGTGCGCGGCGCGCGCTCGCCAGGATTTGCTGACCGCTGCCACCTACAGTCTCAAGCCCGACCTCACGCATAACAAGTTGCTCGATGCGCCTTCCTCCAGCGCGGCGGGCCGGCGCGAGCGCACGGCCGGTTCGAGCGAAGCTCTTGAGCGGCTCGGCGGCCAGATTAAAGCACAGGTTGAAAAAATTTTCGGGCGTTCGTTGCACATCCGCGAAGTGGATGCCGGCTCGTGCAACGGGTGCGAGGTGGAAATTGTCGCGCTCAACAGCCCGGTCTATGATCTCGAGCGCTTCGGCATGCATTTCGTCGCCTCGCCGCGTCACGCGGACATGCTGCTGGTGACGGGCCCGGTCACGCGCAACATGGAACTGGCGCTCAAGAAGACCTACGACGCCACGCCCGAACCCCGGCTAGTGGTGGCGGTAGGCGCCTGCGGATGCAGCGGCGGCATCTTCGGGCAGAATTACGCCAGCCTCGGCGGGGTGGACAACGTCCTGCCCGTGGATGTTTATATCCCCGGCTGCCCGCCGAATCCCTTCGCGCTGCTGCACGGCATCTTGACGGCCGTCGGAAGATTGGAGCCGCGAGAAGTGCGCCCGGAGCCGCGGACCGGAGGGGTTTAGCGGGCGTGCATGAAAGCAAATCGCAAGCCGTTTTCACCTGGACCCGCGCGGGAGCGGATCGAAGCCCATTGGTCTTATCTGTGCGAGCAGATTGGCGAGCGCCGCGCCGGAAGCGCCGGTGAGCGGGCGGCCGCGGAGTATCTCCTCGATCAGTTCCGACGGGCCAAGCTGGAGACGGTTCATGCGGAGCCGTTTCCCTGCACGACGGTGGGCGAGGCGCGCGCGGAAATAGCACTGGGTTGTGGCCGCTCGTTGAAACCCGTCCCGGCGCGGGTGCTGGCCGGATCTCCGGGAACTCCTGGCCGGCGCGCGGCAACCGGGGAGTTGGTGTGGGTGGAAATGCCGGAACAGGCGGAGCGGCTCTTCCAGCCGACGTTGCGCGGCAAAGTCGTAGTGCTTTTCGGCCCGATGCCGACGCGAGCCGATCTGCATCGGCGGCTGGTCAAATGCCAGCCGGCGGCGGTCATTCACGTGGATGACCGTTTGCCTTTCGACTGGGTAAAAGACGACGGCGTGTATCCGGCCTGGGTGCGCCGGTATGGAATGCCGCCGATCGTAACTATCCCTTACCAGGCGGCCTGGGCGTTGCGCAAACAGGGCGCCAGCCGGGCGCGGGCCCGGATTATCGCCGAACTCAAGCAGGGGCACTCTCAGAACGTGGTGGGCGAAATTCGCGGCCGGCGTCCGGATCTGCCCCTGGTCCTGCTGGGTGCGCATCACGATACGCAGTGCAACAATTCTGGCGCTGATGACAATGGTTCCGGCGTGGTGGCGCTGCTGGAACTCGCGGCCATATTGGGGCCTGAGCGGCCCTTGCGCACGATTCGCCTGGTCTCGTTCGGCGCCGAGGAGCAATTATCGGTCGGGTCGGCCGCCTATGCCATTGAACATCGCCGAGAGACGCCAGGCGTAGGCGTGGTGTTCAACCTGGATAGCGTCTCCTCGCCGCTGGGACATCATTGGGTGATCCGGGCCGGCACGCGAGTCTTTGGGGCATGGCTGTTGCGCGAACTCGCGCGGGCCGGGCTGGAGGCGCGTGAACACGCGGCGCCCATGCCGTTTGCCGATCATTTTCCGTTCTCGGTTTTCGGGACGCCGGCGGTGACTTTCTTAAGGCCGAACATGGACAGCGGGATGCGCTGGCAGCATCACAGCGCGCAGGATAACCTTGAGAACGTATCCGTGACCGAACTGGCGCGTGTGGTGGGCGCCCTGGCGCAGGCCACTCGTGCGCTGGCTCGGGCGGTGCGTTGGCCGTTCCCTCGAGGCCTGGCCCCCGAGCAACGCGCCGAAACCGCCCGCCTGGGCAAGGAGCTTTTCGGCATTAAGGCCAACGCTTAAATTTACTTGGCTAAACGATAAAAGGTCGCGTCGGCATTGGTCGAAAGCGGAAGTGTGACCGACCACTGGCCGTTGGTGATCTGCGGCACGGGAGAAGTAACGGTCACCCAATTTCCTGGTGTGAGGTTCGTGGATGATTGCAAGGAAAAGCCGGACACGAGCGGCCACGAGAACACCAGATCCGGGCCTGACTGCGAGATGGTTAGGGTGGGAGGCGCTTGGGGCGTGGCGCTGGCCGGCGCGCTGTTAGTGCTTTCGCCGGCGATGTTCAGTGCCGAGACCACGTAAAAATAGGTGGCGCCATTGATCAAGCCGGTGTTGGTGTAAATGGTCGTGGTCACGTTCGTGAGGACAGCATAAGGCCCGCCGCTGTTGGTGGCGGATTTCAAGTTGTAGTTGCTGGCGCCGCTGGCTGCCGCCCAACTCAAGGTCACCTGCGCGTTACCGGCGGTTGCGGTCAAGCTGCCGGGCGCGCCCGGCAACAGCGGCCAGCCCGGCGCCGTCACGTTGTCGAACGTGGCCGTGCACAAGGTTGAGTTGTTATGGCTGGTGACCGCCAAACCAATATAGGTCGCGGGTGCCATAGTGAACGTCGCCGTCCCTTGCTGAGTCCAAGTCAAGCCGTCTGGAGAGCAGTATCCCGTGAAAGTATTTCCACTTCGCACGAGTTTGACCCAGTAAGGCGCGTTCAAGCCGCCGGTGTTGTTCCAAGTTGTGCCGCCTCCGGTGGTTGAACGGTATTGCCAAGTTGCACCGTTGCCCGGCGTCACACCGACAAAGGCGTTGGCCGCATTCGCGTTCAAACTCTCGCGAATCATCACGCCGGCTTTTGACCACGGATCCACGTTCTGCACGGCGCTGACGCGGGCAATAATGGTGCAATTTCCGGTTATGGACGTATAAGCATAACGGAATGCGTCCGAGGAATTCTGGATATCCGCCCCGGATCCAGTCACAGCAAATACTCCGTTGTTGTAAATGGCGCTGCTTTGGCTCACTGCCCCTCCAATGTCCTGCGAGTGCCATGGCGAAGGTAATTGCACCGCCGGCGCGGTGCTGAACGACCAGACCAAACCATGATTGGTGTTGGAGTAGGCGATTTCATCCACGCGCCAGTAATCGGTCACCCCCCACGTCGCCGCCGCCGCCATAGCAATACTGTTAGTGGCAACGACCCCCTGAAATTCCGGCGAGGCCGGCGTGGCGTTTGCCACCGCGTTGGAACTGGCCCCGAAATAGACCGCGTGCGTCACCGCATTGCTGCCCGGCGTCCAGGCCAGGGAGGAATTCAAAGAAACCCCTGACGCGCCGTTTGTCGGCGAGGGGTCGCTTGCCGCGCCCACAGTGATGAATTGGTCCAGCACAATGGTCGTCAAAGACCGCGGCGGCAATGACGCCGAACTGGTGAGCGCGCCCAGGGATTGCCAGGTGTTGGCGGCAATGGTTTGATACACGCTGGACCTGCCAGCGGCGAACGTGCCGTAGTTCACGGTCATGGTGGACGGAAGGCTGGCACTGGTATTAATTAAAACCGCGACCAGACGAAGGTTGTCCGGCGAAATATACGCTGAGATTAAAACGTTGGTGTCGCTGTCGGTTGCGTTGGCGCGCCTGAAGCCGGGGTTGATGAAATAAGAGAAATGTTTCATGGCCCAATAGGCCGGAGCAAGCCAGTAGCCGTGTGGTTCCGGAATTCCCGGCGGCGCATTCGTCCAAGTGCTTGGGTCGCTCGTATTTTCCTCCAATTGAATCAAACCGCCGCCCGTGCCCGGCCAGACCAGGCTCCAGTAGTTGTAGCCGCTCACCTGCTCAAAGACCGACTCGTTGTGAAGCAGGGTCGCCTGATCAATCATGTCGCTCAATCCAAATTCCGTCATGAAGCGCGGCTTGCTGGGGACAATGTTGGTCACCACACTCAAACTGGCGGCGTCGAGGCTGTCCCCATAAAGATGGTGGGCCAGACCGTAATAGTGGTTGATGTTCATCGTGGCCGCGTAGTTCTGCAAGTCGTTGTAGGCGATGTGGACGCATTCTGGCGCAAGAGGCTTCGGTGGCGAAGGAAGATTGGTGATGCGCTGATAGACCGCGTCCAGCGCCTTGGCGTAACTGGCGATGTTGGTTCCTTGTTCGGTCGGATAAAGAAGGCACGAGCCATAATCGGCGGAAAAGTCCGGTTCATTCTGAATGCTGATCCAGGTCGGCGAAACGCCGTTGGAACCGTAGGCTTGGAGCGAGTCATACCAATACTGCGCGAAGCCGGCGTAGTCGAAGCCGCCGTTGGTATAGAGCAAACTTCCGTTGCCGTATTGTCCGTTGTTCTTCAAAAATGGCGGCGGAGACCACGAACTCATGTAAACCTGAACCGGGTGCCCAAGAACGCGACTGGCATTGGCGACAATTTCGGTGGCAATTCCATCGAACCCGGCCACTGGCGTCTGATACGAATACCAATCGCCGAGACGCAGCATGGAAAGGTTCAAGCCGGCGAAGGCATTGGTGTAGATTTCCAGCTTGTAAGGATGCGCGGTCAACGATCCGTCATAGAACACAGTCGCGCCGCCCAAGCCTTCAATGGTTTGAAATGTCTTGGTCGAATCAACAGTGGCCGTCTGGCGGCCCAAAACCGTGAATGTCACCTCACCTGCCCCCTGGAGCGGCGTCGTATCCGTTGCCGTCACGGTCAGGTATGCGGCTCCAAGCGGCGCCCCGGCGGAGACGGTGAACGTGTTCGTATAGACATAGGCATCGGAGAGCACCAGGGCGGCGGCGGAAGGCCCGTCGATGGCGGCAAGGTTCACCGTGACATTCGTCACCGTCCCTACGCCGGGCGTGACCGTAGCCGTGATGGTGAAGGACTGCCCCGCCAGGCCATAGGGAGGATTGCCGGAAACAACCACCGCGGGCGCTCCCACCGCATTCAAGCCGATTTCAAAGGTCGCGTCATAATTGTGGCTCGAGCCAAACGTGATGGCCCCGCCGGAAGTGGGGAGCATCGCCAGTTCGCCGCCCGGATAGGGGTTGCCGCTGGCGTTGCCCGATCCAGCCCAACCGGTCCCGTTGGAATCCCTCCCGAAGCCGTAGGCATAAGTGGAATTGGCGGACAAGGCAACGGTGTTTGTTCCCAGATTCCATTGCACCCAGTCGCCGTCTGTAAAGGAAGAATAGTTGGTAAAATGGGCCAGCGAAGCCGCGGTGCCGCCAGAGACGGAGTAGAGGTAAAGATGAAAGAGTTGTGGAGTGCCATAGTCGCCGCTGTGATTAACGCCGCCCGTATGGATGGAGATGGAGGAGAGATTGTAGGCGGGCGCGTGCGTGCCCGTTGTGAAGGTCTGGCCGGCCCAGAAATTATGGTTAGCGCCGTTATCGGTGTAATAGTTCAAGCCATCCGGCCGATCATAGGTCCCGGAGGGGCTTGAGCAATAGGTGCAGAGGGTTTGGGCGATGTCATACGGTCCTGGCGGTGGCGTCGCTGTGCCCATGTCAGTCATGGTCGCGTTGGTTTGTCCCAAGACAGCAGAGACAAAGACAAAAGCGGAAGCGCTGATGAGGAACAGGAATTTCGTCTTCATGCGGTTCAATTTAGCTTACTTTGACAGGCGGTAGAAGATCGAGTTGGCATCGCCCGACAGCGGCAGCAACACCTGCCATTGACTGCCGACAATTTGCGGCGCGGGCGACGTCACGTTCATCCAATTGCCCGCCACCAAATTAGTGGTGGTCTGCAAAGTAAAGGCCGCACAGGCCAGCGGCCACGAAAGCATCAAGTTTGTTCCCATCAATGCCAGGCTCAGCGGCGGCGCCACCGAAGCGGAGAACGGATAGCCGTAAAACTGCAGCTCGGCCACGTTGCCATAGCCGCCGTTAGGCGAAAGGTAACGGACATAGCGAAACGCCGACGTATTGGTGATGCTCGCCGACGTGAACATGCCCGTGACCGGCTGCGTCGTCACGGTGTATAGTGTGACCGCGTCGCTGAAGTTCGCCTGATTGGCACCCTGGAAAATGCCCCCCACCATGCGCGATTCAAAACCCGAGCGTGGACAATAGTTAATTTGGTTGATGGCGTTGCTCACGCTCACGCCAAAATACAGCCCCACCCAGCAACCGTTTGCGGTGGGTCCATCGAAGAACGTGTTCAGGTCGTTGTCAAAAACGTTGGTGATGGTGTTGCCTGAGTTGCCCCATGAACCCGATGTGCCGATGATGGCGCCAGAGAGCTTCGGGTGGCGCAACGCAACTTCGGCGCTGTTCGCAGTTTCCCGGCCGCCGACCACGGCGCTGACCACGTAATAATATTCGACACCGACGAACGCGGCGGGGTCGGTGTAGTTGGTGGTGGCAACCCCACTGGCAATGGTCGTGTAGGGACCGTCGCTGATGGTTGAGCGTTTGACGTTGTAGCTGGTCGCATTAGGGACCGGGTTCCATGTCAGGTTGGCCTGACTGCTGGATGTCACCCTCGCGGTCAAACCCGTGGGGCCGGCTAACGGCGGCGTGCCGGCGGTGATGGTGCCGGACACGTTGGTGAACTTACTCCAGCTATAGGTTTTTCCGGAGACCACAATGCTTCCGCTTCCCTGCAGTCCCAGGTTGAAAGCAGAGAGATTGGTGCCGCTGGCCGGGTTGCCGTTGACGGATTGAAGCGTGCCAGTCAGGTTGAAAACCAGAGTGTTGCTGCCACTCCCGGCGTTTAACGTGGGTTGGATGGTCGGCAAGCCACTGATATATAGGTTGACGTTGCCGGCACCCCCAAGCCACGCGAGCCCGGTGTGGATGTCTCCGGAATCGACGAAAGTCATGCCGCCGGGCCAGCCCAAGCCCAACCACCCTCCGCTAATCGTGCCAGTGTTTGTAACATAGGCGTAGCCGTAGGGGCCGCCGGAGTAGTTGGCTATGCTTACGGCAAAGGGTTCGCCAGATGCGATCGTGCCCGAATTGGAAAAATGGATATTGCCAACAGCGCTGTCATTTTCTATCCACACGCCCTGGCCGCCAGGGCCGCCGCCGTTGTTAATCGTCCCGGTGTTGTAGAAGGTGCAGTCCCCGTTATCAGCGCCAATGTACATCCCGTCAGCCGACCCCTGGGAACCCACCACGCTTGCGGCCAAAGTGCCGTTATTGATGAAGGTCATCGAACTTTGTTCTGCCCAAAGCTGCGCGCAACTGGCGGTGTTGGTAGCCCCGCCCGTGCAACTGACAGTGATCGAGCCGTTGTTCACGACGTAGATGGGAGACGTGTGGTTGGGATCGTATGTAAACACATCAATGCCGGCGCAGTAAGCCTGGTTGGAGGTGCTGCCTTGCGTTGCGCCCGTGGCGGTGGCCCTGATCGTCCCGTAATTGAAGATAGTCTGCGGGCCGCCGCCCGAGGTGTAAATGCCTCCCCCATAATAGGGAGCGGTTGCGCTGCAAGTCGCTCCGGGATTGTTGGTGATATTGACCTTGCCGGTCGCATACAGCCCGGCCGCTGTGCCATCGTTGTTCCACATTTCCCCGTCCATCGTGCCCGAATTGTTGATGGTGACAGCATTCGCTTCCGCATAAAGTCCGACTCCGAAGCCCTGGCCATAGCCCGTGACAATGCCTTGCAAGGTTCCGCCTGAATTGTTATTGAAGGTGCTCGTCCCACCGCTGACGTCTTCCAGCACGCCTACTCCGTAGTAGTAATTCCCCGCCCGGGTGACCCCGGGCGCCAAATCCCAGGCAAATAGAGGGCCTGTGTCTGGAGGCAATGTGGAGGTGTTATAGGTCAATGCCCCGGAATTGTTGAAAGTTCCCGCGGAGGTGATTAGGGTGTTGCCATAGAAGTGGTTTACGCCCCCTTGCCAGGGCGACTCTTGGAAGTCCGAAAATGACGCAAGCGCGCTCGACGCGGACAGGGCACACATCGCTGCCAGGAGGCCAGCCCTCAGAACGCAGCGTTTCATTAGATTCCAGCGACGGCCTGCCGTCTGAAGCCCGGCCTTCCGGTTTGGGGATTTCGTTGCATTTGATTTCATGATTTTCTCTTCTTATTTTGTGTTACTACACAGCGCTACAAAAAGTTTAGCGCGCGCAGCCAAGTCCTGGCCACCGCCGAAGCGATGATTCGGATCATCGGACGGGCGGCGGGCGAGCCGGTGTTCGCCAAAGGGGCAGCGGCGATGGATGCTACCGGCTTGGAAACCACGATGGCCATATGGACAATTGCCTGCCAAAGGTTAAATGCTCCGGTGGGAGAGGAACAACGCCACTTCACGTAAAAAAACCGCCAACTTGCGAAAGCGGTCTGGTCACGGCCCGTGCGTCGGCTTTGGGACGCCAATGCCCTTCATGTTAAGAGCTTCAATTTTGTGTCAACGGAAGATCCGTTGGAGAAAAAGGTACAGGTTGTTCTTCCACTCCGTCGGGTCATGAGCGTTGCCGTCGACGTGCCACACATGGGGAACCGGAGTTCTTCTCCCAAAATCCGCTCGGCTTTGGCTTGGGCTGGCTTTCGCGAGCAGGAGCTTTCGGGGCGCGCAGCTCGCTACGCTTCGCGCGGTTCGGCGGCGGTTGACGCATCGCACGTGCAAGGGTGTTCGGCGGCGCAAGAAAGCGGCAGCAAGCTGAGCAAGCTGCACGCACTCCAAACGCTTCGCGCGGTTCGGCGGCGGTTGACGCATCGCACGTGCAAGGGTGTTCTCGGGCGCGAGGCAGTAGGGAGTGGGCGCAGGGGCTCCTTTTGGCTTTCGCTTGCCGGGAGGCGGTGTTACAAACCCTCGAATGGCTTCCAAATTGACGATCGGTTTTTTAGGGGCGGGCAAAATGGCTACGGCCCTGGCCCGCGGCTTTATCCGGGCGGAACTGGTTACGGCGCGCCAAGTCATCGCCAGCGACCCGAGCGCTTCGGCTCGGACGAGCTTCTCAAAAGAAACCGGCGCCAAAACGACCGCCTCCAACGCCGAGGTAGTCCGGACCGCGCAGGTCCTGGTGCTCGCCGTCAAACCCGATCAAGTGAGCAGTGTCCTGAGCGAGATCCGTGGGGTTTGGAGCGGCGACCATCTGCTGCTTTCGATTGCCGCAGGAGTTCCGCTAGCCAAGCTGGAAGGTGCTCTTGGGGCCGGGGCGCGCCTAATTCGGGTAATGCCGAATACCCCGGCGCTGGTGGGCGCTTCAGCGTCGGCGTTTGCGCCGGGAAAATCGGCCCGGCCTGAAGATGCCGAACTGGCGTCCAAACTTCTGTCGGCGGTAGGCCTGGCCATTCAGGTCAAGGAATCGCTGCTCGATGCGGTGACCGGGCTGAGCGGCGGCGGTCCCGCCTACGTTTACATGTTCATCGAAGGGCTGAGTGACGGCGGTGTCGCGGCGGGTTTGCCGCGTGACGTAGCCACGCGCCTGGCCGCCCAAACGGTGCTGGGCAGCGCGAAAATGGTGCTCGAGACAGGGATGCATCCCGGGGCGCTCAAAGACATGGTCACCAGCCCGGGGGGCACGACGATCGAGGGCCTCCACGCCCTGGAAGAGGGGAAATTCCGCGCGAGCCTGATCACTGCCGTGCGCGTCGCGTCGGAAAAATCCCGCAAGCTGGGGCAGGGTTAAGGAGCGGCGGAGGCCAAGCGAATGACACAACCTTTCGCCCCCACGGAGAGGCAGGCGCGCGTTATTTGGCTGGCGCTGACAGGCTTAGCCGTGGCCATGCTGGTCGCCCTGGTTGCGGCACTCATCTGGGGGTTGGCGCGTGTCCTGGACATCCTATCGCCGGTGCTTTGGCCCTTGGCGGTGGCAGGAGTGCTGGCCTACTTGCTCGATCCGGTCGTCGATTTCATCGAACGCAAAGTTCCTTCGCGTCCACGCGCGATTCTTTGTGTTTTTGGTTTGGTTTTCTTAATGGTTGGCGGGGTGGCCGCCTGTGTCGGGCCGCCAATCCTCAGCGAAACCCGTCAACTGGCCGCCCGAATTCCGGTCTATGCCAGCCGGCTGGAACAGCGCGTGGTGGATTGGGCCAACCATCCGCCGCCGCTCATCCGAAGGCTCCTCGAAAAGGAGAATGCGCGAACAAATGTGTTGCTTACGCCAACCAATGACCCGGCCCAGGCGCGCTCACCGAATGCCGGCCCTTCCATTACGGCTGCCACAAATAATCCGCCGTCGTTGAGCAACGCTTTGAATCGCGAAAACCTGGAAACTGCCACCGGCTGGCTGGCCACTGCCCTGCCCAAAGTCGGCACCTGGTTGCTTGGCCAGCTCGGGCGCGTCGCTTCCTGGCTGGGCATCCTGGTGGGTGGCGCGCTGGTGCCTGTTTATACGTTTTATTTTCTGCTGGAAAAGCGCGCGATTTCTTCGCGCTGGACCGATTACCTCCCTGTGGCGGATTCACGCTTTAAGAACGAGTTGGTGTTCGTCCTCAACTCGATTAACAACTATCTCATCGCTTTTTTCCGCGGGCAAGTGCTCGTCGCGATGATTGATGGCGTTCTCTATGGGGTTGGGTTTCTGATCGTGGGAATTCCCTATGCGCTCCTGCTGGGCGCGACGGCGATGGTGTTGACTATGATTCCGTTTCTGGGGGCGATGGTGGTTTGCCTCAGCGCGCTGCTGATCGCCCTGGTACAGTTCGGCGACTGGCTGCATCCGCTCTTGGTGCTGGTGGTCTTTGGATTCGTGCAATTGCTGGAAGGACTGGTCATCTCGCCTCGGATCATGGGGGGCCGAGTGGGCCTGCCCCCGGTGATGATCATCATTGCCGTGATGGCCGGCACAACCCTCCTGGGCGGTCTGCTCGGGGGAATCCTGGCTATTCCCTTAACGGCGGCCTTACGTGTGGTGATGTTCAGGTATGTGTGGAAGAAAGAGGAGGCGAGGTGAGCTTGAGAAAGAGCACTGGGATCATCTCAACTCCCTGACATCCACCGCCTCCATTCCCGCCGCTCGGATCGCCTGCATCCCCAAATCCGTGTCTTCATAAGCTCGGCAAAACTGAGGAGAGACGCCGATGCGCCGGGCCGCTTCGAGGAAAATGTCCGGGGCGGGTTTTTGGTGGAGCACGTCCTCGCAAGAGACGATGGCGTTGAACAGCTTGATGATGTCCAGGTGTGCGAGCACTTGCTCAATGATCTTGCGCGTGCCGCCCGAGGCAACCGCCAGGGGCACTTTGCCGTAATTCTGGCGCGCGACGCCTACGACGGTATTGATGGGCTCGACCTGCGCGATGAGCGGGCGGTACTCAGCCTCCTTTTCCAGGGCCACCGCGAGGTGGTCAAAGGCCAGGCCTTGCTCGGTGCGCAACATTTTGAGGATGTCTTTCGAGGGCACACCCCCGAGCGCGTAAAATCGCTCCTCGGGCAATTGAAACCGATGCCGCGCTGCCACCACCTGCCAGGCCCGCCAGTGCAACGGCATCGTATCGGCCAGCGTGCCGTCGCAATCGAAAATGATGCCGCGCGGCTGGTTCTTCCCAGGATCGGCTTCCAGCCTATCTGGCTTGCCGTTGTCATAGCCGGAGGTGAAGCCGTCCGAGTGGATATGGTTGGGAGTGGTCATAACGAGCGAAAGCGACAGGTCCGGAGGAAAAACCGGGACGGCCAGACTTAAAGCCTAAGCGCCTCCAGCTTCTCCTCTAAGTCGTGGCCCATCAAAGGGTCGATCACCGGATCCAGGTCGCCCTCCATGATGAACGGCAGGTTGTAGAGCGTCAGTTCGATCCGATGGTCGGTGACGCGGTTTTGCGGGAAATTATACGTGCGAATGCGTTCATTGCGTTCGCCGCTGCCCACCTGGGCTTTGCGTTGCGCAGCGTATTTGGCGTTCTCTTCCGCCACGCGCCGCTCGAGCAACCGCGAGCGCAGGACGGTCAAGGCCCGCGCCTTGTTCTTCTGTTGGGAGCGCTGATCGGCGCAACGGACCGTCAAACCACTGGGCTTGTGGATGATCTGCACGGCGGAATCGGTCGTGTTGACTCCTTGTCCCCCCGGCCCGGAAGCGCGGCAAACCGTGATGTCCAAGTCCTCTGGCTTGAGTTCGACATCGACTTCCTGGGCCTCGGGCAGTACGGCCACGGTGCAAGTGCTGGTGTGGATGCGCCCCTGGGCTTCGGTGGCCGGCACGCGCTGCACCCGATGAACTCCGCTCTCGTATTTCAGGCGCTTGTACACGTCCGTGCCCGTGATTTGGAAAATGATTTCTTTGAAACCGCCCAGGTCTGAGGGGCTCGAATCCAGGTCCTCGAATTTCCAGTTCCGCTTTTCCGCATAGCGTGTGTACATGCGGTGGAGGTCGGCGGAGAACAAAGCGGATTCCTGGCCGCCTGCGCCGGCGCGGATTTCGACAATGGTGTTGCGTGAATCGGCGGGGTCGGGTGGCAGAATGCCCGCTTGGAGTTCGCGCGCCAAATGCTGTTCTTGAGCTTCCAGGCGCGCGATATCCTCCTTGGCCAGGCGGCCGAGTTCGGAATTCGCCGGTTCGCCTTGCAGCAACGCCCGGCTGTCCTCGAGCTCGGCCAGGGTCTTGAGGTACGCCTGGCCCTGCGCCACCAAGTCTTTCAGGCGTGCATATTCCTTAGACAACTCCTGTGCGCGTTGCGGGTTGTCGAAAGCGGAGGGCAGGCTGAGGGCTGCCTCGACCTCGGCAAAACGCCGCGAAAACTTCTCGATTTGGGGACGAAAATCCACGGTTGAGTGAACGAAAAATAATCCGCCCGCAGGTCGTCGGACCAGGCGGGCGGAGGAAGAAATCCGGGAGCTACCGCTTCTTCTTGCGAGTCGCGGCGGCGGCTTGCGCGGCTTGAGTCTTCACCATGCGCTGCTGGAACTTATCGACGCGCCCGGCGGTATCCACGAACTTCTGCTGCCCCGTGTAGAAGGGATGGCAGGAGTTGCAGATGCCGACAATGATCACGGGCTTGGTGGAGCGGGTTTTAATCACGTTGCCGCACGCGCAACGGATTTCCGCGTCCACATACTTGGGATGCACTTTTTCTTTCATAAAAGACCGCGAAACGTATCACCTGCCGGCCGATTGACAAGCAGGAATTTGGAGGGTGCACGGGACGCACCGGGACGCACGACGCGTTTCTTCCGGAGCGGGCACGCTGCCGCATGAATGCGGCGTTCCTTTCCGCGCCTGCGGAGCGGGCGGCCTGCCGCATGAATGCGGCGTTCCGTTGCGGCGGCTGCGGAACGCCGCATTTATGCGGCAGAGTCTTCGCGTTGCCATGGCAGGCGCTCAAACTCATCCCGCCATCGCGCACTTGCCCATCGCCACGCCTTCCGCTCGGCCACCAGAGCCGCCTTCGCGGGATTGTTCTCCGTGTAACGTATCGCGCGTTTCAGATGCTCCCCGTCTCGGATCAGAGTGTCGAAATACTCCCGTTCCCAGAATCGTCCGCTTCGGTTGAGGGCCAGATTCGCCGCGCGCGCGGTCGCGCCTTTCCACAAATGGACCAGCTTCGAGAGCGGGGTCGCCCAGACGTCCACGACCGCATGCAGGTGATTGGGCATGACGGCCCAAGCTTGGAGTCGATAGCTCTTACCATCACCACTTCGCAACTTCTCCTCGACGAGCGATGCCAGGTCAGCCCGGCGAAGCCAACACTGGCCGTGGCCGCGGTCCAGCCATGCCTCGAGCTTGCGGCGGCGCTGCGAATCATCAGGCTCGTTCAGGATGCCCTCCCACTCGCGGTGGCGAGTGATCGGGAAGGCGTCATGCAGCATGAAGGTAACGAACTGTGTGACATAAGGTGCGTCGAAGTGGGGAAGATAACCGCGCTCGTGCCAGCCGAGGAAGGGGCTGTCCTTGCCGAGTGAGGCCGGAGTTCGCGCGTTGCTGCCGGCTGAAGCCGGCGTTCCAGGCGCGCTCGGAACGCCGCCTTCAGGCGGCAGCGGCAGCGTGCGTTCGGGCCGATGCCACTTCCGCTTGCTTTCGATCAACCTCCGCAAGCCTGGATTGTGCGGCGGACCGACCCTGCGAGGCTGTGGCTGCGGTTTTGGGCCGAGCATGGCGGAGCTATATCACGGGCGTAGTTTGGGGAAAAGTTCAATTTCCTCAACTCGGGCACGCGCAGATTTTCAAACCAACCGGCAGAGAAAGGGGGCTGGCGCTGCCGCATGAATGCGGCGTTCCCAGGTTGCTGCCGGCTGAAGCCGACGTTCCGGGCGCGCTCGGAACGCCGCCTTCAGCCGGCAGCGGCAGCGTGCGTTCGGGTCGATGCCACCGCGCGGGAATTACCGGTGACCGCCGCCGTGGCCCCCGCCAGTAAAACCGCCGTGGCCTCCCCCAGTAAAACCGCCGTGGCCTCCCCCAGCGAAACCACCGTGGCCGCCGCCATGGAAACCACCGTGGTAGCCACCGTGATATCCCCCGTGGTAGCCGCCACGATACCAGCCACCGCCCCATCCGCCGCCAAACACCACCACCGGACCGCCGTAACCATAATAGTACGGATAGTAGGGGGCATAGGCTGGGTAGCCGTAATCATAACCGTAGGCGGAGCTATCCGGAATGGTGTAAACCGTCGAGGGCGGAGCCGGCTCAGGCGCCGATTGATCGTAGTAGTCCACAGGCGGCGCCGCCTGGGCCTGTGACGCCGCAGCCTGGTTCGGGTCGGGATATCCGTAAAGCATCTGGCCACTGGGTGGCATCGCCGTTTGTGCCGCAACGTTCTTTCCTTGGTTGAGCATGGCGTTGAGCACTCGATCGGACACTCCTTGGCTCTTGAGATAAACGATGTCTCTTGGCGCCAGCCCGTAAACCGTCCCCGAGTTCTGAACAAAACTGACGATGACATCCTCGCTGACTTGGGCCCGCGCTAATTTGAGCACGTCATCTGCTGGAGTAGGCAGCCTGACGGCACCCGTTTGGACCATGGCGACCGCGCCCGTTCCGGCGGCTGGCGTAGTCTGTGGGCCGCTCAAAATGATGGGTTGGCCCGCCGGGGCTTGGCCGGCGACAGCACTGGAGTCCTGCGCTTGAAGGGAGAACGAAGCCAAGCCTAACATGGCGCCAACTGGGAGGAGGAGCGCCAGGGAAATCTGCTTTTTCATAGTAAGTGGTCTTTCGATTCTAAACCTACTCTCGCTCGAACAGGCCTTGCGGTCAAGCTTGGCCCACCGCCCGGCGGAGTCGTTATGGTTGCTCATCAACACGCTGGTTAGACGTGGTGCCGCAGGCTCTCATTCAATAGGATCCCGGGGCTGGCGGCAGCACGAAAACTGCGGGGACGAGACGTCCCCGCCCCTAACTGCCTGGGTGTTTCTATCGCGTGGAGCGGCCCAAAAGCCGCGCCTAGCTGCGTTACCGCACAAACATGCGGTTGTGAAAATGGGGGTGAACCCCTAGTTTAAAGAGCGCAATATGAACATTTTGCCCAAACAACAGTGACCAACTGCAACCTATGAATTCCAAACTCCAAAATAGAACGATCAAATACGCCCTCGGGGCCGGATTTTTGCTTTGCGCCGCCGGGGTTACCCAAGTGCTGGCCTCGAGCTCGATTGTGACCTTCAGCGTCGATATGACCGGCGCTGCCAACTTCACCCTGGGCACGGATCAGGTGGCCGCGCGTGGCACGTTTAACGGCTACGGCACCTATAACCTCACCAACGATCCTGCCTCGGCCAACCCGTACCTGTTCAGCGGCACGATCAATGACACCAACGATGCGAATGGTGGCCAATTGCAATACAAATTCTGGAATTCCGACTCGGCGGCTGCCAATACTGGCTGGGAAAACACGGCCAACGGCCAAAACCGGGCGGCGTTGCTGCCTTCGACCAGCGGCGGGACACTGGTTTTGCCGACGGCGTTTTTTGACGATGAAGGGACGCAAGTGAGCGGCTACGTGATGACCTTTCAGGTTGATATGACCCAGCAGATTAATATCAACGCCTTCACTCCTGGCACTAGCACGATCGAGGTTCGGGGCAACTTCGAGGGCTGGACCGCCGGCCTTGATTATCTGACGAACGATCCCACCATAATGCGCACGAACGGCACTTTGGTCACCTCCAACGTGTATGTCGGAGCCTTCGCGCTCAACCCCGCTTCGCCCGGACAAACCGAGAACTTCAAATTTGTGGAGAACGGCAATTACGAGCAACCTGCTGCGGTGAACGCGGACGGCACGGGCAATCGGTTTGCTCCTTTCGTAAACAACTACACCAACCCGATTGTCTATTTTAGCGATGCACCTCCAGCACCCGTCGTCACGGTCGTGGCGACGTTCTCGGTGGACATGTCGGCGTTGATCGGGGGACTGTTCGATCCCTCGCAGGATTATGTGGATGTGCGGGGCACCTTCAACAACTGGAGCCAAGGGGTCAACATCTGCACCAATGACCCAAATGCCGCTAACACGAATATCTTCAGCTCGGTGGTGACCATGACCAATGGCGTGGGCTTTACCGAACAGTACAAGTTCACCTTCTACGGGACCACCGTCACCGGAACGGACTGGGAAAACCCGGCACCTCCCACCGTAGGGGGCAATCGGTTCTTCTATTTGCCGAATTTGTCTTCCACGAATCTTCCCGTGGTCTATTTCAGCGATGTGACGCCGAATTCGGTGCTCCCGGAGGACACGGAAGTTACCTTCAACATCGATATGACTGGGGCCAAGGAATATAGCAGCGGGACGCCCTTCGATCCCGCGGCCGACTCGGTCTATCTGAACGCTGATTTCCTGGGTTGGCCGGCCTGGACGACCCTCGGCCTCGGCGCTTACCAGTTGACCAACAACCCGGTGGGAAGTTCCAACTACTCTCTTACCGTCCCCATCCAGAAGGGAAATCCGCTTAGCGTGACCTATAAGTACGGGTTCTTCGACGGAGCCAACCAGGCCAACCTCGATGACGAGGCGGGTTTTGGCGTCAACCACTTCCGCTACCTTCGGCAAGCGCCCAATTATAACATGCCTACGGACATCTTCGGCAACCAGTATAACGAGCCCACGGCTTGGGGCAATTTGACGGTCGGCAGTCCAACTGCAGGGTCGGTTCCCGTGTCGTGGGTCGGCCTGCCCGGTGTCCATCTGCAAACTGCTGCGAAGCTTACGGGCAGAAGTAACTGGGTCGATCATCTCGAAACCGACGGCACCAATTGGGTAAGCGGTTCGCTTACCTTCAGCAATGGTTTCGTGAGCGTGACGAATTACCCGACCAGCGGCGGGCAGACGTTCTTCCGTTTGGTTAAACCGGCAAAATGACCGAGAATAAAGATAACTAATGTGGCTCGCTTCCGGAGCGCGCGTCGCGCGCGCTCCGGTTGAGCTTTTGAAAGGGAGGTTCCAATGACAATCCGGCGAAAAAGAGCCTTTACGTTAATTGAGTTGTTGGTGGTCATCGCCATCATTGCGATTCTGGCTGCCATGCTGCTGCCCGCCCTCGCGAGCGCCAAGTGCAAAGCCACGGCCGTCCGGTGCATGAACAACATGAAGCAGCTTTCGATCGCCTGGACGATGTACACCGGGGATAACAATGACCATTTGGTGGTTAATAACGACTGGATGCAAGGCAATGCACAATATCCAACTTCTTGGGCCACTGGGATCATGGATTGGGGCAATAATACGATGAACACGAATTTCGCCTATCTCATTACCGACGGCTTTGCCTTGCTGGCGCCCTATGTGGCTAAGCAGCCGGCGATTTTCTGGTGCCCAACGGATACGTATCTTAGCGCACCCCAGCGCGCGGCAAACTTTATCCATCGGGCCCGCAGTTGTGCGATGGATGGAGCTGTGGGGGGCGGCATCAAGTACACAAATTTTAGCTGGAGCGTCAATCCCCCTTACTGGTATGCCAAAAAGGGTGGCGACCTGACTCTGCCCGGTCCGAGTTCAAGTTGGGTGTTCATTGATGAACATCCAGATAGCATTGACGACTGCATCCTTTATACGGACGCCTATTGCACGAACGGGACGGGGCAGTTCACAGAGTTGCCGGCCTGTGACCATTGCGGATCCTGTGGGGTCGCTTTTGCGGACGGCCATGCGGAAGTCCATAAATGGCGGGATTCGCACACGGCACATCCCGTCACCTACACGACAGTTAACCAAGTCTCCGTTGTTAACAGCGTTGATTTAGCCTGGCTGGCTTCGCGGACACCGCGCCAGCCGTATTAACCTGCTGGCAAGAAGCCGGCGGGTCGGGGCGCCCCGTCCAGGGCGGCGCAATACGATACCGGCTGGGCACAGTGGCAATGGAGGTCCGCGAAAGTAAACTGTCGTAATCTCGGTCTTTAGATCTTTCATTTACGTTCACAGTTTTACAGCTCAGACAATCTCGGCGCGCGAGGAGGCCAAATCTGCACAGTAGTTGAGCAATCCGGCCGGAACGGCAGTGGGAATGCATCCTCGCCGCCTTTCGACGCCGCGGCAGCGATTGCCGCAATAGGCCGTGGCAACGACACTTCACCTCACTGAAATCGTCCTCCGGCGTTGAAAAGGGTGGAAGGGCCGGCGGCACACGCCGAAGGCCCGCAGTGCCACAGCTCGGTTCGCAACCCTCAACGACGGTGAACTTCCGAGTCCGAATCTGTTGGCTATAAGACCGCGGATTGCATTAGCATGTCTCACGCCAACAGACTATTGGAGCGTGTCATCAGTTCTAATGACTCGCAGGAGCCAAACATCCGCGTTTTAATTCCGTCTGAGGGAAGCTTAGGAGAAATCACTTTGGCAAACGAACGTAAAAAAAGAGAGATCATATGAGTACTAGGCAAGCACGAGGAAAGAACCAAACCGCGGGACCGCAACGGACAACTATCTACCAGAGGTGTTTTGGCATTGGTCATTCTTTTAGCGAGTGTCGCATTGAGGGCCGAGGGTCAGACCCCGCCATACTGGGATCCGGCCCCAGGCGGATGGTCCATGGCTAACACGGGTGTGAACGGCTCTTGCGCGGCAGCCGAAGGTGGTGGGGTTCTCTTCCTTCCGGGCACGACCACCGCCGGCGGAGCTATCCTAGGTCGCTGGTCCGAGTGTGAGAGCTGGCAAACCGTCGGTGCCTTTACCATTACGGACGGATCGGGGACCGACCCGGGGGTTTCATGTCTGTTTCTCAAGGGAAATTCCCTTTACGTCGCCGGCTGGTTCGAGGCCGCCGGAGGGGTGGCAGCCACAAACATTGCAAAGTATGACGTGGTCACCGGGACATGGTCGGCCGTGGGGGACGGTTCAGAGCTAACGCAGGTCCAGGCGATAGTTGTGGACAACGCAACAAACGTGTACGTAGCTCTTCCTGATCCCCAGGGGGTCCGCGGCCAAGTCTCACCCATGCTGAAGATGTGGAACGGAGCCTCATGGGTGACCGTTGGTGGAGGGCTGGTCTCGAGTTCTTTGACGGACTATCTGGAGGGCGTTCGATCATTGGCCACCGACGGGACCAACATTTTTGCCGGAGGCGATTTTGATGGAGCTTACAACCTTGGGAGCTTTGTCAGTTCCTACAGCATTATCAAGTGGACCGGCACATCGTGGTCCTCGATAGTTCCTGACTATCACTACTGGTGTTGGAACCCGTCGGGGGGCTACTACGACACCCCGTATGTCTATTCTTTGGCCTTGTGTGGCACCAACTTGCTCGCGGCTGGCGATTTCACAGGGCCTGACAACGGCGACGGCACCTTCGCTCCGCCTAATGGGGTCGCACGGTTCTCAGCGGTTACGGGTGCATCCATTCCGATTGAGAACCTCAGTCTCTATCATGATCTGATCGCGCCGCCAGGGTCGCCCGGCATCGGGCATTCAATTGTGGTGTATGACGGGGCAGTTTACATAGGCGGCTCCTTCGATACTGTAACGAATATTCAAACCTCAGCAAGTGTCTCTGCCTACGGCATCGCGCAGTGGGCCAACAGCGGTTGGTCTCCCTTGGGCTCGGGGCTTTATTCGACTTATTTCGGCGAGCCTGGGAAAGGATGGGACCTGACCGCGGACGCGAACGCCGTGTACGTAACGGGCGGCTTCGACACCGCCGGAGGCCAACCAGCGGCGGGTATAGCCAGGTGGGTCACTAGCACGGACACCATGCAATGCGGCGTGGCGGGGCAGTTGTCGGCCGGGGGCTATCATACGCTTGCCGCGAAGTCCACGGGCACCGCGTGGGCCTGGGGTGCAAATGTGTTCGGAGGACTCGGGGACGGGACAACGACGGAGAGATTAACTCCGGTGCAGGTAAAAAACCTGGCAGAGGTGTCCGCCGTCTCGGCTGGTTTTGGCCACAGCCTCGCTTTGAACTATGATGGCACGGTGTGCGCCTGGGGCTACAACAGCAATGGACAACTGGGCGACGGCACCACGGTAAACAAAACTGTCCCGGTGCGCGTACCCGGCTTGACGAACGTGGTAGCAATCTCAGCCGCGTGCGCTTCGAGCTACGCGCTGAGGAACGACGGGACCGTTTGGGCCTGGGGGAACAACAGCTTTGGGGAACTGGGTGACGGGACAACGACTCAGAGGCTAAGCCCGGTGGTGGTACCGAGCCTCGTCGGAGTGACGAACATCGGTAGCGGTTGCTGGGCCTACCACTGCCTCGCAATCTGCTCCAACGGAACTGTTTGGGCTTGGGGTTGGAACAACTGCGGGCAACTGGGCGATGGGACCACGTACAATAGATCTACCCCTGTCCAGGTAACAAACCTGCCAGCCGCGACCGCCGTGGCCGCGGGTGGGTATCACAGCCTTGCCCTTACTACCGGCGGGGCTGTTTGGGCCTGGGGCACAAATGGGTACGGTCAATTGGGGAACGCGCTGATGGGCGGCGACTTCCCTGCCCCCCATCCAGCACCTCACGCTTCCTGATGCTCATTGGGACATGAGCCTGCTCTTGGGGTGCCACTTCGTCATCGGCTCGTACCTCGCGAAGCGCTTGGAGTGCGGCAGCTTGCTGCCGCTTTGGAAGGCCAAAGGTGCTTGAAAAGAGCGCGACGAGAGAACACCCCTCTCTTCCCCTATTCCGAAAGCCGAGTAGGGACGCTCCGCGCGAGACGGGAGGCTGCGTTACGGGCGTTCTTTGGCCTTTTTAAGGGTGGCGCGGTGTTCTGGAAGCCAGCCACGCTAAATCAACGCTGTTCACCACCGCTACGCGGTTGACCGTCGTGTAGGTGACGGGATGCGCGGTCTTCGGGTTTCGCCATTTATGGATTTCAGCGTGGCCGTCGGCAAAAGAGATGCCGCAGGCACCGTTATGGTCGCAGGCGGGCAACTCGGTGAACTCCCCCGTCCCATTCGTGCAATAGGCGTCCGTATAAAGGATGCAGTCATCTATGCTGTCCGGATGTTCATCAATGAACACCCAACTATCGCTCGGTCCGGGCGAAGTCAGGGCTTCGCCCTTCCTGGCATGCCAAACAAAGTTCAGGACGTCAGACTCCGACCGAATCCAAGCGCCCTTTGCACAAACTGCCTAGTAGGAGAGGATGAAGCCGCCGTAGACGCTGACCGGTTGGTTCCTTTCTATTCGCGTGCCATCTCCGAGCTGACCGTAATTGTTCGAACCCCAGGATTCAACGGTCCACCCCAGCTGGGCCGAGACGCTGTGAGAGCCTCCCCCCGAGGCGCGGATCGCTTGCGACAGGCCGAGCACCTGACCCGGAATGCAGTAGCCCACGGGCAGGTAGGAGTGCCCATTGCCCAATTCTCCGTCCACATTATACCCCCGTGACCAGCAGGTCCCGTCTGTCCCCACAGCCAGGCTGTGGTAAGCGCCGGCGCTTATGCTGGCCACCGTCGGTAGGCCCGGTATAACCCTCGCGCGCCTCCGGACCGGAGGTTAGAGACTGAGCCCAAGTGCGTGTTCAGGAATACACTCCTTAGGCAGGAGGTTGCCACGGCAAATTACAGACGTTGGCATCGCTTGCGCCTGGGAGTGCCCAGTGCGCACCCCAAACGTTTTTGTTCGCGCAGAGGCGGCCAGCTAGGGCGCCGAGGCGGGATCTGGCCAGTGCCTCAATCGTTGTACTGGATGGCGCCAACTAAGGGCGCGGAGCAGTGGTGGATCATCCAAAGGAAGTCCACCGGATTATTGTCATGCCAACTGCCATTACCGTAGAATTTTCTCACCGGTTGGCAAGTAGCTCCGCTGCGCCACTTATGCATGGCGGCGTGGCCATCGGCAAAAGAGAAGCTGCCCGCGCAGTTATGGTAACTGGCGGGGAGGTCCGTCCAGACGCCTGGACTCATGCTCTGGGTGGCGCCTACGGTGGTAATCAGCCACCCGTCGTTGATGCTATCAGCATGTTCGTCCACGAACACGAACAGGTTCACCGGACTGGGGATGACCATGTCCGAGCTTTTGTTGTAGCAGTGCCAGCCGGGGTACCAAGTCGAGTCACCGCTCATGGAGGTCGAATAGGCCCCGCCCTCGATGAAACCATTCATCGAACGACTGCGCACGCGCACCAACTGCTGGCTCCCCTCCGCGCAGGTATAATTATCAGAAGGACAACGGTAGATACCCGGGTTCTTTGCGCAGTAGGGGCCAAGCACCGAGTCGGGGTCGTAAACGAGCGCGTACAAATTCGTGTTGAACGTGTTGTTGGCATCCCAGCTTAACCAGCCGAGGACCCAACTGGGCTGATTCAGATTATCCACGGCACCCGTGCCGTTGGGGTTGGGGGGGAACTTTTCCTGGAAATCCAGCGAGTACATCAGCCAAGCCTTGACCATTTGACCGCTGTCGTTCATACATTGGATGCCTTGGGCCTTCTGTTTGGCCTTGGCCAGGGCTGGCAGAAGCATGGCCGCCAAAATCGCAATGATGGCGATGACCACGAGCAATTCAATGAGGGTGAAGGCGCGCGAGAGGGTCATGAGCCTTGCTGCCCTTGCAGTTGGAGTTTTTTGGTTTAGTTTCATAATTCTGCTCACGGCGTACTTTAATTCCGCAGGATACAATTGACAAGTGTGCGTTTCACCGCCCACTTTCGGGCTACCATGGGAAGCCTAAGGCTTCTATTCCTAAAGTGAAGCCTAAAACAGGCGGTTTTCCAAGTAATGAAAACTAACGACAAGCCGGGGGGTGGGCAACGGCCTACTCCATGAACCGGGGGTCCAGTCCAGAGAAGGCCCTCCTCTCCCCCGGCCCTCTCCTCCGGATAGGAGGAGAGCCTCGTACAGCAGACTGCGCGGGTCTCCACCTTCGCCGCCCTTGCCGAACCGCGCGAAGCGATTGGAGTGCGCGCAGCTTGCTGCCGCTTTTAAGGGCACCGACTGGTCCGACCACTCAAAGATTTGGCTTTTCACGGACTGGCAGTCTGCTAAGAGCCAGGCATGCAGGAATATTTGCCGCCTGGACCCGCCATTTTCTCGCTCAAACCAATAGTCAATAAAGTGAACCGCGAACCTCTGCCGAAAGACTGGCCGCACGCCCCTGTGCATCGGCAAGCGAGCACGGAACGTGCCTGCCAATCAGTATCGCTGGTGTTCGGCGGCATGGTTCGAGCGGGTGGCGTCAGCGGCACAGGTGAAGACGATCTACAGGTTCAAGATCGATCGAGTCCTCGTGGAGGATGATTTTTGAGGCTCGAGGGAACCACAAAGCGCCGGAGTGAGGTGTCCCGAGGGCGTTGCCTCGGCGCGAGGTGGTAGGCGCAAGAAAGCGGCAGCAAGCTGCTCGTCTTTAACCGAACAAGCGCTCGCTAGACATAGCCTGGGGCCTTGGTCCCGAAATCGAGAGAAGGGCCTCCTCTCCCCGACTCTCTCCTCCTGAGCCTCCTGAGGAGGAGAGGGAGAAGGCTCGGGGATCAGAGTGCGAAGCGCTTGGCCGGCGCTTTCGGGCACCCTTGGCTTTCGAAAGCGGCAGCAAGCTGCGCGCACTCCATACGCTTCGCGCGGTTCGCCAGCGGTTGACGCATCGCACGAGCAGGGGTTTCGTGGGCGCGAGGCGGTAGGCGCGAGAAAGCGGCAGCAAGCTGCACGCGCTTCCGCCTTCGCCGAGCTACGGCGGGACAGGCCAAACGCTTCGCGCGGTACGAGCCAGCAACGAAGCGGGCGTCCACTAAGCGAGCAGGTTTTGGTCCCAAGGCACCCTGCCGCATAAATGCGGCGTTCCATTCCGGCGCCTGCGGAATGCCGCCTTCACGCTCCTTCACGCGGTAGACCTTCCAGGATGCCCGGGCAGGGGTTGAAAGATTATGATTGCACCGCGTCACATTTTTGCTATAATCGCTCATATTCAATCAAAGCTTAATATAGCTGCAGTAGATGGGAAGGCGCTGGCCCCGCAACGGTGGGAACAGGTCCGGGCGCTGATCCGCGACCGCGGGGTCATCCGCCTGGAAGATCTTTGCCGGCGGCTGAACGTGTCGGCGGCCACGGTGCGGCGGGACCTCGATGAGTTGGAGCGCAAGGGGGCGATTCGCCGGGTGCACGGCGGCGCGGTGAGCGTCGAGGGGCGGCTTGAGGAGCCAATGTTCGAGGACAAGACGTCGCTGGCGGCGCGCGAGAAGCGGCGCATCGCGGAGGCGGCGCTCAAATTTGTGGCCGGCGGCGACACCATCTTCCTGGACGGAGGAAGCACGGTGCTGGAACTGGCGCGGTTGCTGCGGGAGCGAACGAACATTACGGTGGTGACCAATTCCTTGCGCGCGGCGCAGGAATTGGCCGGGCAGGGGCCGCGGCTCATCGTGATCGGCGGGGAGTTGCGGCGCTTGAGCCAGACCATGGTGGGCCCCTTGACGCGGCTGGTTTTGCAGGATTTGCACCTGGACAAAGCCTTTATGGGCACGATCGGGTTCGCCCTGCGGGAGGGCTTGACCACTACCGACCCGAGCGAGGCCTTCACCAAGGAAGCCGTCATGGGCCAGTCGCGGCAGGTGATCGTCCTGGCCGACAGCAGCAAGGCCGGCAAAGTGTCCTTCGCCCGAGCCGGCCATTGGGAGCAGGTGCAGGTGTTGATTACCGACCAACGAATCCACTTTGCCAAAGAACTCACCAGAAAGGGCGTAAGGGTTCTGCTAACCCAGAAGGAATGACCCGCCTTCGCCAAGCCTTCGGCGGGCAGGCGAAATACGAAGTCCCTCTTAGCATGGAAACGAAAACGAAAATGAGCACGGAACCAAAACGCACGATAAAGTCCCCCGTTTACCTGAGCGATTCGCGGCCCAAATTCAAGCCCTTCGAAATCGATTGCGGCAAGATCCCCGCCTACCGCTACAAGGACAACCTGCGGGCAGAGCTCGCCGCCAAGACTATCACCCCGGAGGAGGCCCGCGCCATCCTCGAGGACATGCTGGTCATTCGCGAGCTGGAGGAGATGATCGTCAAGCTGCGCTCGGGCGCGTACGAACCGATCCGCGATTTCAATTACCGGGGCCCCACGCACGTATCGGTGGGCCAGGAAGGGACGGCCGCCGGCGCCTGCTGCGCGCTGGAATTGGTTGATAACATCACCAGCACGCATCGCGGCCACGGCGAGAGCCTGGCCAAAGGAACCGTCGCCGTCCGCCAGATGAGCGACGAGCGGTTGCGCCAACGGGCCCCCCACTGCAAATCTAACCAGCGCGCGGACCTCGTCGAGGCGGCTCTGGAAGAGCATGTTTACCGGACGATCTGCGAGCTGTTCGGCAAGGACGACGGTTATTGCCGCGGCCGCGGCGGTTCGATGCACATTGCCGACTTCACCATCGGCCACCTCGGGGCCAACGCCATCGTGGGCGGCGGCGTGCCCATCGCCACCGGCGCGGCCCTGGCCAACCGCTACCTCGAGCGCGGCAACATCGTCTGCTGTTTCGCCGGCGACGGGGCATACGCCAACGGAGTGGTGCTGGAATCCTTGAACTTCGCCGCGCAGGCGCAGTTTACCAATCACCTGGCTGACGGGCTCAAGGGCGGGCTGCCCATCGTGTTCCTGGTTTGCAACAACCATTACGGCATGACACATCGCAGCGACGACGAGGTGATGGGCGTGGACCGGATTGCGCGGCGGGCCGCCGGCTTCGCCAACAACAACCTGCATTCGGAAGTCGTCAACGGCATGAACGTGCTGGCCGTGCGCGATGCCGTCCGGCGGGCCGGCCAACTCTGCCGCCAGGGCAAGGGGCCGGTCTTTTTGGACGTGGACTGTTACCGATATTGGGGCCATTCGTTGAGCGACCCGCGCAACGAGTACCGGACCAAGGAAGAAGAGGCGGCCTGGAAAGCCATCGATCCGATTGAGAGCTTCAAGCGGGAGCTGCTCGACACGGGGGTGCTGGACGCCGCAGGCCTGGCGGCGATCGCGCAACGCGTGACGGAACGCAACGCCCGCGCAGCCCGTCGGGCCGCCGCCGCCGCCGACCCCGCGCCCGAGGACGTGCTGACGTTCATGTACACCGATACCAAGAGCGAAACCGTCCCCGCCGAGTTCGCGAAGCCTGCGCTGGTTGGTCCTTTGCCTGAGATTAAGCGCGCCAACGGCGAACTGACGTACAAGGACGCGCTCAAGGAGGCGCTCGTGCAGGAAATGGTCCGTGATAAGCGCGTGATCTTCTATGGGGAGGACGTGGCCGACTACGGTGGCGCATTCAAAGTGACCAAGGGCCTGCTGGAGACGTTCGGGCGGGAGCGCGTGTTCAACACGCCCATCAGCGAGGCCTGTATCTGCGGGACGGGTTGCGGCGCGGCCATGAACGGCCTGCGCCCGGTCGTCGAGTTGATGTATTTTGATTTCGCTCTCATGTCTTCGGACCAGATCAGCAATCAAGCGGCCAAGTGGCACTACATGAGCGGCGCGCAGACCGAGGTCCCCCTGGTGATCCGCGCCTCCGCCGGGGCCGGCAAAGGCTATGGGGGCCAGCACTCGCAAACGCTGGAATCCATGTTTTGTCACATCCCCGGCCTCTACGTCGTGTATCCTGCGACGCCGTACGATGCCAAAGGCATGCTCAAATCGGCCATTCGCGACAATAACCCGGTCCTGTTTGTCGAGTCGCAAGCCTTGTATGGCCTGAAAGGGCCGGTGCCGGAAGGGGATTACCTCGTGCCGCTCGGGGTGGCGGAAGTAAAGCGCCAGGGGAGCGACATTACCTTGGTCGCTTGGGGACCCTTGGTCCATGACTGCCTGAAAGCGGCGGACAAATTGCAGGCGGAGCGAGGGGTGGCCGCGGAGGTGATCGATCTGCGCAGCCTGGTGCCCCTGGATTTAGACACCATCCTGCGCTCGGTGCAGAAAACGGGCCGTTGTGTGGTAGCCAGCCAGGCCGTTCACATCGGCAGCTACACAGGCGAGATTGCTTCGACGATCCAGGACGAGGCCTTCGATTACCTGGATGCGCCCGTCAAACGCGTCGGCGCCCGCAACGGGATTGCGCCCCAATCGCACATTCTCGAGGCGGCCTTTCTGCCTAACGCGAACGACATCCTGGCGGCTGCCAACGCCATTCTTTGAGCTATGGCTACTCCAATCATCATGCCTAAGTTCGGTCAAATGACCGAGGAGAGCGCCATTGTTGAGTGGCGCAAAAAGCCCGGCGACCGAGTGGCCAGAGGCGACATCCTGTTCACGGTCGAGACCGACAAATCGGTGATGGACGTGGAGAGCTTCGAAGAAGGCACGCTGCTCAAGATTGCCGTGGGGCCGGGGGTCAATGTGCCGGTGCAGAGCATCGTGGGCTATTTGGGCCAACCGGGCGAAACCGCTCCTGAGGCTCCAACACCGGCCAGCAGCCCACCTGCTCGGCGGCCCGATGGCCAGGCCAGCCTGCCAAAACCCCCGGCGCAGACAACGGTCATGAACCGCGAAGCCGCGCGGGTAGCAGAGGCCACGCCCAGCGCGCCAACGGTTGCGGCGACTAGCAGCCCAGCGCTGCCGCCGCGGTTTCGGATCAGCCCTCGGGCAGCCGCTTTGGCGCGAGCAAGCGTGATCAATCCTGCGGGCATCCGGGGTTCTGGGCCGGGTGGCCGGATCATCGAGAAGGACGTCCAGACGCACCTCGCAGCCCAAGGCTACGGCCAGCTTCTCATTTCCCCGGCCGCCAAACGGCTCGCGTCCCAGGAAGAACTCGATGTCCTGGGGCTTCACGGCACGGGAGACTCGGGCCGAATCATGGTCGAGGACGTGCAGCGGGCGGTGGCGGAGAAGCCCAAGCCGCTGAACAAGATGCGACAGGTGATTGCGCAACGACTGACCCAGAGTTTCCGCGATACCCCGCACTTTTATCTCACGGTCTCAGTGGATATGACCGATTTGATCGGTTATCGGAGCCGGCTCAAGGAGGCAGGTGCGCCCTATACGGTCACGGATTTTATCGCGCAGGCGGTGGTGCTGACGTTGCAGGAGGTGCCGGAGGTGAACAGTTCAACCGACGGTCGGACCTTGCGCTGGCACAGCCACGTCAACCTGGGCCTGGCCGTCTCGCTTGAGCAGGGCCTCGTAGTGCCCGTCATCCACGGAGCGGAGCAGTTGTCTCTCCGCGAGTTGTGTGAGCGTTCGAAAGAACTCGTCCAAAAGGCGCGCGCCGGCAAGGCAACGCCGGACGACCTGAGCGGCGGCACGTTCACGATCTCGAACATGGGCATGCTGGACGTGGAGAACTTCGGCGCGATCATCAACCCGGGCGAGAGCGCCATCCTGGCTGTGTCCAGCACGCTCGCCCAACCTGTGGTGCGCGAAGGCAAGATCGTGGTCCGCCAAATGTTGAAGCTGACCCTCTCGTGCGATCACCGGATCGTGGACGGCGCGCTCGGCGCTCGCTTCGCCAACGGGGTGAGAAAGAAGCTCCAAGACCTGGCGCTCTGGAAGCTGCTGGCGGGGGGCTGAACGAGCTAGGTCGGGCTAGGTCCCCGCGCCGGGATGATGGCGGCCCGGGGGTGTTTTTCCTGCGTGAGCAAACCCGCGCTGCGTGGTCAAATCGGGGGAATGGACAAATTGAATTAAGGAACTTATGAGCGCAGTATGCATTTTAGCACCGGTAGTCATCGCAGCATGGCCGGCTTTTAGTGCGGCGGTCATGGCGGCGGCCGCTTCCCTGGGCTACCAGGTGGCTGCCGATGCCGCCGCGGCCAAATCCTCCGAAGTCAAAAAACAAGCCGGGCAGGTGCAATTGGAAATGGCCAACAGCGAGATCGTCACGAACCAACTCGGCCGCGACCAGCGCATCCAGGTGACGCGGGATGGAGTGACGGTGACTTTTTCCCGAGATGCGCGCGGTCGGGCTTCCTTGTGCGTGACGGGCCATGGGATGAAAGACGCGGCCTTGCAGGCCATGGGCGAGGAATTGAGCCAGCGGGTGGTGCAAAAATATGTTTATCAAAAGCTTCTCGATGAAATGCGCGCACGCGGGTTTGTGGTGGTGGACGAACAAACTGACGCCCAGCACGCCATCCGCCTAAAAGTACGCCATTGGGAGGGCTGAGCGGGACCAGCCAAACTTTTCGGGCGACCAAAGATTAGACCCGCGGCAGATTGCGATTATGATTAAGATTAGGATTAAGCATGGGGCAACGTTGGTTGCGCCTAAACAAGACTATGCCACAACGCGAATTTGACATTACCATCGGCAAGGACGGCAGCGTCGAGCTGACCGTGAAAGGCTACAAAGGCAAAGGCTGTCTGGAGGCCGTAAAGCTGTTCGAGAAAATCGTCGGGGAATTGCGCTCCGAGCAAAAGACCAATGAGTTTTACGAGCCGGAAGAAAACGTGCAGTACCGCATTGACCAACGAATGTAGGGCCGCCCACTAAAGATCGATCCGTGAGCAAGCCCGCCTCATCTTATTACCCGCCGCGAGCACGATGGTACGCCCCGCTGTTGAACCTGGGCTATCTCGGCCGCCGCCGGTTGGGGCTGGATCGCTTGCAAATGCCGACCGGGCTGTCCTTCAGGGGTGTGATCTGCGGCTTGCTCGTGCCTGGGCTGGCGGTCTGGGTGCGTGGCCCGCGAATCTGGGGCCGGCTGGCTGTGTCACTCTGCGCCGTGCTCGTCTTCGTGTTCTTGGCCTTCCTCGGCTATACGGTGGGGAACCTCGCGTTTGGCCTTTTGCTATCGGTGCATGTCACCGGACTGCTCTACCTATGCGGGCCTTGGCTGGAGGCCAAGACCGTGGGGAGCAGATTCTGGTGGTCCCTGGGACTGCTCTTTGTCCTGGCTGCACTGTTTTACCTGCCGGCGCGCAGCTTTCTCCAGGACCACTTGTTCATGCCTCTCCGAGTCAGGGGGCACGTGGTTGTGGTCAGTAAGCTGGCCTCGATGGCCACGGCCAAGCGCGGAGATTGGGTTGCCTACACCGTGGGTCGCTGGGACTCGCGCGAAGCCTATTTCGAACACAATGGGGTGGTGGTGCAGGCCGGCTACGGATTCGGGCCGGTGATTGGGGTGGCCGGTGACCGCGTTCGGTTCGCCCCCGACTCCGTGGAGGTCAATGGTGTGGCCCTGCCCCGCCGGCCGCTGATGCCGTCGTCCGGGGAAGTCGTGGTGCCGGAAAAGCACTGGCTTGTCTGGCCGGAATTTGATACTAGTGGCCATGGCTTTATCGCCCAAGAACAGATCGAAGCAACCTTGTTGCGCACCGCGACCATCACCGCAGACCAAATGGTAGGCCGACCATTCAAACACTGGTTTTGGCGGCGTCAAAACTTGTCATGAGCCGTTTCGTCAATCTCGAATTGGGCGGCGAATCCGAGGACCATTCACAGGACCAAAAGGCCTTGGTCAAGGACGAGCCCTATTACTATGGCGAGGCGCGCTCCGCCTTCGAGAACGGGAACTTCGAAACGGCCTTGCGGCTCTATTCCAAGGTGCTCGAGTTCAACCCGGCAAACGCCGGAGCTTGGACTGGGCAGGTCCGGATGTTGATCGAACTGGGCGAATATCGCGAAGCGCGGCTGTGGGCGGATAAGGCCCTCGAACGGCTCCCGCACGATCCGGAGTTGCTGGCAGCCAAGGCCGTGGCCCTGGGACGCAGCGGTGACCTGGTGGGAGCGCTGGCCTTTTCGGACGCATCGATCGAGGAGCGAGGAGACACTCCCTATATCTGGCTGGCGCGGGCGGATGTCCTGCTGGCGCGGACGGAGGCCCGGGCCGAGTATTGTTTCGAAAAAGCCCGAGTGCTGGCGCCACGCGACTGGTTCACCGCCTGGCTGGGCGCTCGCATCCACTTTTACTATGAGCAATTCTCGCTGGCCCTTAAGCTCTTGCAGCAGGCTCTCGAATGGAATACCAGCCACTTCCTGCTGTGGCTCGAGTTGGGCCGCTGCCAGCAAGCCCTGGATCTCATCGGCCCCGCCCGCACCTCTTTCGCCCAGGCCCGCGAGCTCAACCCCAACTGCCACGAGGCGAGACAGGCCTTGGCCGATTTATCGCACGCCGGTGTGGGGCGCGCGCTACGCGGCTGGTTCCGAAAACTGCTAAGAAAGGAAGACTGACGATTTCCAAACCCATGAGCACCGAAAACCTGGATCGGCTTCTGAAAGCCGCCAACGAGTTCGACGCCTCAGACCTGCACTTGGTGGTCGGCGTGCCGCCTGCCTTCCGGGTCAACGGCGAAATCATCATGTCCGACGAGGACGCGCTGGGCGAGGAAGAGCTGACGCAGATGGCCGAGAGTCTGCTTAATGAGCAGCAGAAGCGCAAGTTCGCGGACGAATGGGAGTTGTGCATCTCACTGGTCCATAGCGCGGCGGGGCGGGTTCGGGCTACTTTTTATCGGCGCAACGGCCATCCTGAGATGAGCCTGCGCTTTTGCGGCGAACACATTGCCACCCGCGAGCAACTGGGTCTGCCCGAAAAGATCGACGAATTGGCCCGCAAGCCCAATGGCTTGGTGCTCGTAACCGGACCAACGGGCGCCGGCAAAACCACCACCTTGAATTACATGGTGGACCTCATCAACAGTGAACGGCGCTGCAAAATCGTCACCATCGAAGACCCGATTGAGTTCGTCCACCCCAATAAGCGTGCCATCGTGGTGCAGCAGGAAGTGCTCACCGATGTGCGCTCGTTCAACCGCGCCTTGATCCACGTGCTGCGCCAGGACCCGGATGTGATTGTGGTCGGCGAGGTGCGGGATTTCGAGGCCATCTCCACCGCGCTCACCGCGGCAGAAACCGGCCACCTGGTGCTGGCGACCATGCACTCGCCCAATGTGTCTCATGCCCTGGAACGGATTATCGGCGTGTTCGAGGGCAGCGCCCAACGGCAGATCATTTTACAATTGTCCAACGCCTTGCAGGGCATTGTCGCGCAGGAGCTCCTGCCGGCCGCCGACCGCACGCGGCGCGTGCTGGCTTACGAATTGATCGTGGCCAACGGCGCGGTTCGCAACCTGATTCGCGAAAACCAACTTCATCAGTTGGAAAACACCATCCAGACCGGACGCAAGGAAGGCATGACCCTGATGGATAACTGCCTCTACGATTTATACTGCAAATGCCTAATCACTTATGACACCGCCCTGAGCCGCGCCCGGCACCCGGACCGCATCATCCGGGACAAGGCGGTTTAAGATGGGAGAACATACCGATGGCCTGCTGGTGAGAATCATCTCGGTGGTGTTCTTCGTCGCCGCCATCGGCACTGTCATCGCCTGGACCGTCAAGAAAGCCGAGGACCCGGCCCGGATGATTTTCAAGTGGGTCCTCACTGCCCCTCTTCTCGGCTATGTCTTCTGGGTCCTGATGCCGATGCTGGGCAAGTTCGACAACAAGGCAGCCATCAACGGCATCCCCAACACCGTGCTTTGTGGGCTGGCGCTGGCCATCATCTGGCGATCCAGCATAGCCGCTTTGATCGCCCGCCCTTTCGGCTCGCTGTTCACCGGCGGGGATGAGCCGCCGGAACCACAACCGCTGTACTCGGTGGCCCGCGCTCGGCAGAAGCGCGGCAGATACGCGGAGGCGGTCGCGGAAATCCGGCGGCAACTCGACCGCTTCCCCAACGATCTCGAAGGTCATCTGCTGCTGGCACAAATCCAAGCCGAAGATCTCAAAGACCTGCCCGCGGCCGAACTGACGTTGCGCCACTTCTGCGAGCAACCCGGCCATGCTCCCCAAAATGTCGCGTTCGCCCTCTATTCCCTCGCGGATTGGCACCTGAAGATCAACCAGGACCGCGAGGCCGCCCGCCGTGAGCTGGAGAAGATCGTCGAGCTGTATCCCGACTCGGAACTCGCGCTGGGGGCGGCCCAACGCATCGCGCACTTGGGCAGCACGGAAATGTTGCTGGCCCCTCATGAGCAAAAGAAATTCGCGGTGCCCGAAGCTCCGCGGAACCTGGGCCTGATCTCGAAACGCTATCAGCCCCAGCCCCGGGAAACGGATCCGGCCGAGGAAGCGGCCCAATATGTCAAGCACCTCGAGGCCCATCCCTTGGACACCGAGGCTAGGGAGCACTTGGCGGTGATCTACGCCGACCACTACCAGCGGCTCGATCTGGCCACCGACCAGTTGGAGCAGATGATCGACCAGCCCCATCAGCCGGCCCGGCTGGTCACCCACTGGTTGAACCTCCTGGCCGACCTGCAGGTCCGCTCCGGCGTGGACTACGAAAGCGTGCGCCAAACCTTGCAGCGCATCATTGACCGCAATCCCAACCTGGCCGCCGCGGAAATTGCCCGCAAACGCCTGGGGCTGCTGAAGCTCGAGCTAAAGGGACAAGCCGCGAAAGACTCTGTCAAGCTCGGGGAATACGAGCAAAAGATCGGCCTGAAAGGCCGTGGACCACGCCGCGATTCGTGAATTTTGCTAACTGTTCAGACCTGCTGTACCAGGGAGTGGTGCTCGGAAGATCTACCTTGACTCGGCGTTGGTCAGAAGTAAAGACTTTGACAACGCGCTTCGCCAGTCGGCATGAAGTTCACCAAAGGTCAGATTATTGTTAGGACCGAGGCGGTTTACCCCAGCGGGGCTTTGGCCGTTGACGGCTACGACCAGAACGGAAGGCTTCTGGCTCATCCCCTCAGCGGCGGTTTTCAGCTACGGTTTGAACGCGACGCGCAGCGCCAATTCCGGGTCGTTACCAGGGCGGAGCAAGAATCCCGCCCCTGGCGTCGATCCAGGTTTGAAATTGAGGGCACAGAACAGCGGTTCGTAGGCTGGACGGACGGAACGCGCTGGAGCGGGTGGGCGGTGCCCTATTTTGAATTCGCAGAGGCGCAGCGCGTCATCAAATTGGTGGCCCAAGGGGAAGGCCGCTTCGATCCCAAACAGGATTGTTTCGTCACGCAGAACGCTCAAGGGGAAGACCAAATCTGGAAAGGCCGGCTAATTTCCATGGCCGGCGGCAAACAGGTCAAGGTTTACGGCGTCGGAGCAGGCGCATGGATCTGGGAGAGAATTGCTGATTAGAGATTCGCAAAGGCATTCCTGAACCCTTCTCCTTCGGAGCGCGGGTCTGCGGCCCGCAGGAACCCGCCCTCGAACGGCGGATCCAAATACTCCAGCCGCCATCATCCAACCATCCATCATCCATCATCCCTCGCCCATCGCCCAGGCCCCTCGATTCACTTTTATCTGGTCTTTCGCGGCGTGCCCTCCGAAACTGGCCCCGCCATGAGTTCTGCGCTCCACGATTTGCAGCGGGCACTTCTAGGCGGCCAGCAGCCGCTCACACGGCTCTTGCGCCAGACCAAGGTAATTGCGACGAAACTCGATCTGGAAGAGACCGCGCAATGGGTGGATTTGGAATTAACAGGATTTGCCGAAGATGCCGAGCCACCCACCTACAGGAAGGTCTTCACTCAGCGTTTGGAGATTTACAACTCTCATCGCGACCTCTGGCAATTCGCCGGGAATCTCAATTATGCCTTGAAAGTTCGGCAGCCCATCGTGGAAATCGAAGCTTTTTCGCGGAGCGAATCGGTCGATTTTCTGGTCGAGAAGAATTTTTCCATCAAAAATGATTTGGGAGACTCCTTCGGTTCAGATTGGCCGCAGCGGTTTGTGGTCCCCGGTTCCGAATTCCAGCGCGTCATCGAAGCGGTCCTAGAGCGATGGACCGCCGGCCTGGAGAGCCGGGGTATTCGAGTAGCTGACGCAGGAAAATTGATGGCGTTTTTGGACACGCTCTAAAGAGCCTGGTGCGGCAATTTACGGATCTGGCACTCACAGATTTTCCACATTGCGCTCCTGCCCCGCCTTTGTCATCCTAAATTCATGTTGGCGAAGGTCTGTTCTGCCGCCGTTAACGGCATCGAAGCCTACCCGGTCGAAGTCGAGGTCAATGCCGGCTGGGGCGACACGATCATTGTGATCGTGGGCTTGCCGGACGCCGCGGTGAAGGAATCCCGCGACCGCGTGCTGACGGCCATTACCAATTCCGGTTACAAATTCACGTTCGGCCGCACGACCATCAACCTGGCGCCCGCGGATGTGAAAAAAGAGGGGCCCAGTTTCGATTTACCCATCGCCATCGGCGCGCTGGCCGCCAGCGAACAGCTCGAGACCGACCAACTGGAAAACTTCGCCATGGTCGGCGAACTCGCCCTCACCGGCGCCGTGCGCCCGGTTAAAGGCGCTTTGCCCATTGCGCTGCGCGCGCGCGCGGACGGCAAGGCCGGCTTGCTCGTCCCCGCCGAAAACGCCGCCGAAGCCGCCGTCGTGACCGGGCTCCAGGTCATCCCCGTCCAGAATCTGCGCGAGGCTGCCAGTTTCCTCGAAGGTGAAATTAAGATCGCGCCTACCCGGGTGGACATTGAGAGGATCTTTGAGCATACCCACGATGACGAGTTGGATTTCGCCGAGGTCAAAGGCCAGGAATCGGTTAAACGCGCCTTGGAAATCGCCGCCGCCGGCGCCCACAACATCCTCCTGCTGGGCTGCCCGGGAACTGGCAAATCCATGTTGGCCAAGCGCCTGCCGACGATTCTGCCGCCGCTGACGCTCGAAGAAGCGCTCGAGACGACCAAAATCCACAGCATCGTTGGCCTGCTCCAGCCCGGCCAGGCGCTGGTAACCCGGCGCCCCTTCCGCTCGCCTCACCATACGGCCAGTGATGCCGGTCTGCTGGGGGGCAACATCAATCCTTCTCCCGGCGAGATTTCGCTCGCGCACCAGGGGGTGCTGTTCCTGGACGAGTTGCCCGAATTCAAACGCAGCGTGCTCGAAACGCTGCGCCAACCGCTCGAAGAAGGCCATGTCACGATCTCCCGCGCCGCTGGGACGATGACCTTTCCCGCGCAGTTCATGTTAGTCGCAGCGATGAACCCGACGCCCGATGGCAAGATGCCCGGCGAATCGCGCAGTTCGCCCCGCGAAATCCAAGCTTACCTGGGCCGCATCTCGGGGCCGTTGCTGGATCGGATCGACCTCCACGTCGAGGTGCCGCCAGTGAAATTCCGCGAGATCAGCGCGGAGCGGACCGGAGAGACTTCGGCGCAAATCCGGGAGCGGGTGGTGGCCGCGCGGCGTCGTCAGCAGGAGCGTTTTAAGGGCCGGCCCAAAGTCAATTCCAACGCGCGCATGGGCTCGCGCGAACTCAAACAGTACTGCGCCCTGGACGAAACCGCCAAAGGCCTGGTGCAATACGCCATGACCGATTTGAACCTCAGCGCCCGCGCCTACGATCGCATTCTCAAAGTGGCGCGCACCATCGCGGACCTGGCCGGCTCCGAGCACATCGTCCCAGATCACGTCTCCGAGGCCATTCAATACCGCTCGCTGGACCGGCAGATTTGGGGTTGCTAAGGAATTCGCGGAATGCACCTCGAGTTGAGCTGGATTGAACGAACGGGGTATGACGACCCGGATCCTTCCCTCACCTTCGAAGGGTTGGACGAGGCCACGAAGAGTAGCATCAGCTACAGCGCAACCCTCCAAGTGTGCGCCACGCCAAGGTGCTCGTGCCATGCTGTTTGGGTCCAATGCGCACCGCGGTCGCCAAAACCCACAGCGACTCCCGGGTTGGTCCACTCGTTCTGGCTGGAGCTACGGGAGCGTACCGTCCAGATGACGCCGGAATTGAACGAGGATCCCAAGACGTTGCGCCTGGCCCAACTCATGACTGAACAGATGACCGATGCGGTTTGGGAGGAACTCCACCGCTGGTTTTGGACTGCCAAAATCGAGGCCATCGAAGCGGCAGAAATCGACGACATCGACCTTACCGACCTTCCCGATGCTAGCGACGGGCACATGATCCCATTCGTAGAAGTTTTTCCTTGCGGCCTTTCGTTGAACTTTACCCTCGAGCAGGCGGTCTGGGCCGCCGACGAGCAGTACTGCGTCCAGCTACGCTGCAAATGCACGCAGAGCGTCCTTTCGTTTCTCCAGGTGAAGGACGCGGCCGGCCAGAGAATCACCTCGTTGCATGAGGTCCCAGCCCTTTGTTACGACTACCGCTCCCGAACCAGCCAGCAGTTGACGCCCGGCCCCGCCGGAACTCCGCCGACCAGCCAACTACTCGAGGCCCTCAGGACAGGCTACCCTGCCCTGGACACACGATTGGCGTTGCATCACCGTATGATGCAATGCCTTTACGCTCGCCACGAGTTGGCGCAGCCCAGGCTCCGGCAACATGCCCTGGAAGCCAGGCTTCCGGTTCGCGTCGATAAAATCGGTCGCAACGACCCCTGCCCCTGCGGCAGCGGGAAAAAGTTCAAAAAGTGCTGTGGTGCCTGAGCAAAAGTAAATCGGTGGCCTCGGCCTCCGCGCGAAAGCGTTTGACGAGCGGTCTCGGCCAGTTTAGACCTCAAGCTCCGGCGTTGGAATTTGGATGCGCCGGATGAGCCCACTGTTTTAGGGGAAATGGACGGTCCGGCCGCCCGTCTCGCCGTCTCCCCGAACGCACAATGGTTGGCGGCCGGAACACTCACCGGACGGATCGTAGTTCGGGACACGCGCTCGTGGAAACCAATCTATACAAATTCCTGCGGCCCCGGCCAGGTCACCGCCTTGAAATTCTACCCGGATTGTCGCGCCTTGCTGGCGGCGATTAAGATCTCCGAGGGGACGAATAGGCTCGTGAGAGTGGAGCTTACCGGTCGCGCGGGCCGTTCCTCGCCTGAGCATCACAAAGGGATGGTTACAGCCCTGGCGTTCTCGCCGGATGGTGCATGGGTCGCGGGCAGCTCCCGAGACGGCATTGTCAGGTTGTGGGGATCCCAAAGCCTCGTGCGAGTCGGGACCTTCCGGGGCCACAGTGGCTATGTAACCTCGGCAGCCTTCTCGCCCGATGGCCACACACTGGCCATGGCCAGCAATGACGACACAGTGAAGCTCTGGTCCGTGGAGAATCGCCAGGAACTCTTTACCATGCCGGGTCATATTGCTCCTTGGACGCAGCTCGCCTTCTCGCCAGACGGCACCGAGCTCGTGGGTTGTGGCGAGGCTGGCTTGGTCCGCGTTTGGCGAGCGGCCCCGACACCGTGATTACCGCACCGGCATGTCTCGTCAAAGTAGGGCACGCTCGCCTCGCCGTAGCTCGAAGAAGGCAGGTCACTCTATGAGCGCCGTTCGTGCGTCCCGAACAAACGGGCTGCCGCTCCTTCGCCGACGGCCAGGGGACTGCCCGCCCTACCTCGCTGAGGCGCGGCCTCGCTAGCTTGTCTTCCGGCGCAGTTCGTCTAGTCTTGTGCCGGGATTAGCCGTTGAGAGTCTATCGAGCCATGAGCTTAGCTTCACTACTGGCCAAAGTGAAATCGCCCGCTACACGGCGCGCGAAACGCGTGCGCTGGATCGTCCTTCTGCTCCTGGTTTACACCCTTACCGGGTTTCTGATCGCGCCGGCGATTCTCAAATCGCAACTGCTCAGACGGCTGCCCAGCCTCACTCGCCGGCATGCCTCAGTTCAACGGGTCAAGATGAATCCTTACGCTCTGTCGTTGACGATTCGTGGATTATCGCTCACGGAAAGCGACGGCGGACCGTTCGCCGGCTTCGACGAGTTCTACGTCCGTTTTCGGCTCTCGTCGGTCTTCCGCCGGGCGTGGACCTTCAGCGAAATACGGCTCACGCACCCGAGCGCCAGCGTCCTCCGTGGCGCCGACGGCCAATTCAACTTCGCCAATCTCATAACGCGGGAAGCCGCGCCGGCGCCCCAGCCGGCCAAGAAATCCAAGCCGCTGCCGGCGGTGCTTGTCCAGCATCTCATCATCACCAACGGCGGCTTCCACTTTGCGGACCTCACCCGCGCCGCGCCGTTGAGGATCGACTATGGACCCGTCAATCTGGATTTGAAGAACTTTACGACCCGGCGCAACCAGGACGGCCTCTACTCGCTCGCTGTCATCACCGGCGCCGGCGGGGATTTTGCCTGGTCGGGGACCATTGGTGCAAACCCGGTCCGGTCGGTGGGAAAATTCACGCTGCGCGGCCTCGGGTTGAAAACTTATTCACCTTACCTGGCGGACTTCGCGCGGCTTGAAATCGCGGACGGCGTGCTGGAGGTCGGGGCGGAATACCGCCTCAACGCGGAGGCCAGCCCGCTCGAACTGGACGTGACGAATGGCACTCTGAAGCTCGCCGGATTTAAACTCAAAGCGGCCAACACCGGTGAAACATTGCTGGGCGTAGATGACGTTGCCGTGAGTGGCGTCGCCGCCAGCCTCGTCGCGCGAGAGGCATCCGCAACGCTGGTGGCGGTGCGCGGCGGCTCGGTGCTGGCGCGACGTGAGCAGGACGGAAAACTGAACTGGCTCGAGCTGCTCGTGGCGCAGACCAACTCGGCGAGCGCCTCGGGTTCTTCGGAAACCAATTCACCACCTGCCACCACCCCGCCCTGGAAGGTGGCTCTTGGCGAATTCGATCTTAAAGAATTTGACGTCATGGCGGAGGACCACGTTCCGCCCACGCCGGCGCAACTCGGCCTGAATGAATTGCGGCTCAACCTGAAGGGCCTGTCGAATCAGACCAACGCGCCGGTAGCCGCGACCCTCGGGTTCATTTGGCGTGGGGGTGGAAAGGCGCAGATCGAGGCCCAGGGGACTTTGTTGCCGACGGCGGGCGAAGCGAACCTCGCCGTAACGGAACTCGCACTCCCACCCCTCCAGCCCTACATCGAGCAGCAGGCGCGGCTGGTTCTGAACGCCGGAAACCTGACCGTGAACGGGCAGGCGCGCTACACGCCGGCTGTCCCCAACGCGCCGCTGCTTCAGTTCAACGGGGATGTGTCCATTACGAAGTTTGCCTCCATTGACACCATCGCCTACCAGGACCTCGCTAAATGGGACGGCCTTGGCTTGCGTGGCATCCAACTCACGATTCAACCGAACGCTCTGAGCATGGACGAGGTTAAATTCACGGGATTGCAAACGAGCCTGGTGGTCAGCTCGAATGGTCAGCTCGCGGTCCAGGCACTGCTAAAGGAAGCGCCCTTGGCGGTTTCCAACAACCCATCGGTGGCAATGGCCTCTGCGAGCTCAGCGGCGGCGCCTGCATCCTTCCCCATGAAGGTCGCGGCCGTGGTGTTCGAAAAGTGTTCATTCCGCGCGGCGGATCATTCCCTGCGACCGCACTTTGACACGAGCATCGAGGAATTCAACGGCACGATTCGGGATCTGGCCCTGCCCGGCTTAGGCAAAGCCGGGGTGGACATTCGGGGCAAAGTGAGCGCACTGGCGCCGTTCGAAGTCACGGGCGCGATCACGCCGGACGCGAAAAATCCCTTCGTGGATTTAAAGCTGAAGATAAAGAATGACGACCTGACGCCCTTCACGCCGTACACAGAAAAGTACGCCGGGCATCCTTTGAACAAGGGCAAGCTCAGCTTTGACCTCAGCTACAAGATTGAGAACCGGAAACTGGAAGCCACCAACATCATCGCGCTTGACCAGCTTACTCTGGGTCCTCGCAACGACAGCACCAACGCCACAAAGCTGCCGGTGAAGCTCGGGGTGGCCTTGCTCAAGGATCGGAACGGGCGCATTGATCTCAACTTGCCGATCCGCGGGAGCCTCGACGATCCGAAGTTCAGCATCAGCGGCCTCGTGTGGAAAGCCGTCATGAACATTCTGGTGAAAGCGGCCACTTCGCCCTTTTCGCTATTGGGAGCGATGTTCGGGGCCGGCGAGGAGTTGCAATACGTTGATTTCACCCCGGGCACGGCAACGGTGGACCCGGCGCAAACCAACAAGCTCAACACCCTTGCCAAAGCCCTTTTTGAAAGACCCGCGTTGAGCCTCGAAATCAGGGCATCGGCTGATCCTGCCGGAGATCGGGAAAGCCTGTCGCGGCGGAAGTTAAAGGACAGAATGAAATCCTTGCGCCTCCAGGAATTGCGCGCGCAGGGCAAGCCGGTGCCCGCCTTGAGCGAGTTCCAGATTGAACCTGGAGACTATCAACGTCTCTTGCGCCGCACTTACAAGGAAACGTTCAAGCTCGAGCCGGAACGGGCGCTTCGGGAAGCGCGGGAAGCCGCCGCCAAAACGAATGCACCAGCCGTGTCCACCACCTCACCCTCCGGCGTGCGCCCGCCCACTGACATCGTCAAAGGTGCAGAGAGACTCATGGCAACGCCAGTGCCGATCGAACCGCCGAAGGCTGCCCCGATTCCTGGCGGGGCGCCCGCCAAGCCCAAGACGGCGGATGAGCTCGTCCTGGACGAAATGGAGCAGCGGCTGATGCTGGCCGCGCCCGCCACCGATGACGATTTGCGCGAGCTGGTGGAGCAACGCTGTGCCTCGGTGCAGAAGTTTTTGCTCGATACCGGCAAAGTCAGTGCCGAACGGATTTTTATTGTCGCGCCCAAACCAGTTGATGCTTCCGTCAAAGCTATGGCGCGGGCCACCTTCTCGCTAGATTGAATTTGCGCGATGCTCGCGCATAAACCTCGATGCGGCTCTTGGTGGAACGCCTCCCCTCCATGAACCCAACGCGCTCCCGTAGCGCAGGTTTTCAACCGGTTTTCGACCTGCTGTATCGCCGATTTCCAATCGGCAGGCGACACGAACTGTCGTCGCCTGAGCACTCCCACCCGCAACCGCGCCCGCGAATCGCTTCTCCCTCGCCCCTTCCGAA
>Ga0209517_10000995_pt1 | contig 45532 bp, 43 predicted proteins | sample PeaSoiMetSII2010_FD_187695 | JGI IMG/M metagenome (GOLD analysis project Ga0209517, IMG submission 187695) | Peat soil microbial communities from Weissenstadt, Germany - SII-2010 (SPAdes) (version 2) | ecosystem: Environmental > Terrestrial > Soil > Wetlands > Peat | place: Germany...
TCGATGAACCGATGCATCGCCAACCCCCGAAGCCCCAAGCTACGGGATTCTAAAGCAGCTGCCCCCACGACGGAATCGGCCCTGACACCTCAATCTCGTGCCGTTTCCACACACCCTGGCCCCATTTCGGTCATTGCCCGATCCCAGCTGAGTCGGCTGAGGAGGGTGGGGGGCGGTCCTTCGGCGACGTCAACATGAGCGGCGCGACGCTAGAGGCGCGTTCGCGGAACTTCCAGGCGAGAGGCATTATGCACGGCCGGCTCGAACGCTCACAATGTCAGTTCCCGCTCAGCTTGCTCTGATGAATCTCGATGGTGCCCGTAATTTGTATTAGGGGACTGGGGGCCTGATCCAGGGAATTGGTGGCGCCGTCTTTGGCGGCGACATGTATGAGCATATTGTTAAACGTCTGGTAAAAACTAACATTTTTCAAGACGATGGTTTGGAGTTTGATTGCTGGGCACTCCCAGGTCCTTGTCGATTCGGTCGGACCCGGATATCGTAATATTAGCTTAAACTCGCGCGTGTTGGGATCGAGCTGGCCGGTGATGGGTATGTCCCTCTCCGCTGGGTTGCCCGTGACCGTGTAATAACAACCTTCTAAGAATTGTTGCTTGGCATACGTCATCTTGGCGTGACCTTTCCCGGTCACGACGCCGTCGGCGCCGACCGAAAAAGCGAACTCCATCTTGAGCGTGTTGTTGTATTCGAAGCCCTGACCATGGGCCGTGATCGTGCCATACCAGGGCGCGGTTGGAAAATCGGCGGTCTCGGTCGCTTTGTTGCCGACAGCGTCCTCGGTCTCAACGAGTAGATGCACTATCGGCGGCGGGTTGTCCGGCACCTTATAGGGCCAGGTTTCGTTCTGCACCGCGCAGGGCTGGGGTGGCTTGCCGTATTCCCAGGCCTTGACCAGTCCGTTTTTGTCGGTCAGCTGGATCAGCTGCACCCCGCTCGGCCAGCTCGTATGGCCGTCCTGCTCGCGCTCGCTCGCCCTGATCGTGACCGCGATCGTCTGGCCGGCTGTCACCATGCTGCCCGTCGGCGGATTGGAACGAACCCTCAGTGCCGGCGCGTTGGTGTCCTTGTCGAACGGACCATAGGTGACCCTTATGCTACCGTCAGGTCCTGTCGGATCACTGAATACGTAACTGAGGACAACACCGGAAGAAAGGTTCTTTTTGTCCAAAAACTCTTTCAACGAGTCCATGCGGGCCTTGTTCAGGGGCTCCGCAAAAGCCGGGTCCCCCACGCCAAGCTTGCCCACGACCACCATCTGGACGCGCGTCGTGGGCGTATAGCAATCGAGCGGGGCTGTTTTCTGCACTTGGTCCAGGGTCGGGGCGTTGGCGAGCGCATCCCTCACTTCAGATTCGCCCGGCTTCATGTTGAAGTCCGGAAGGTCCTGGTTGAAGATGCCGGGCAGCGTAACTGGGCTGTGCGTCTGCGCGGTCACCGGAGCGGCACTCAGCAGAGCACTCAGGATAGCGATCGCCCGTAAAAGTCTCATCCGCATTCCGTTCGCGTGTTTCTTTTGACGCCTCCCGGACATCGCCGCCGCCCTTCAACCGCTGCCAAATACGATTTCGACGCGCCGGTTGGTCTGCCGCCCGTCGGGATCGTCGGAGCCGTCCGGCTTGGTGTTCGGCACCTTCGGGCGGCTCGCGCCAAAGCCTTCGGTGGCGAATTGCATGTTGGTCAGCCCCTCGCGCTCGACCAGCCATTTGCGCACCGACTCGGCGCGGCGCTCGGAGAGTTTCTGGTTGTACGGGGCATTACCCTTGGAATCGGTATGGCCCTCGATGCGCACCGTGCCCTTGGCCCGCTCGCGCAGCAGCGCCGCCACTCTTTTCAGTGCGTCGGCTGCACTTGGGCGAATGTCGGATTTGTCGAAGTCGAACAGGATGTCGGCCGGCAGTTCGATGCGGGTCTCTTGCGCCGTCACTTTGACCTGCGAACCGGGGATGCCGAGGTCGAACCCTTTAAGCTGGCTCTCCAGCCCGACGATGTTGAGCACCTTGCCTTGGATATCGAGCACCTTGCCGACCGGCGTGTCGGAGCGGCCCGTGGGCGCTTGCGCCTCGGCCCCAGCGGCAATGACGGCGAGCAATAGGACCGTCACCGCCACGCGCCGAAAACGTGACATCGGCGCCGCCTCAATCGGTGATCGGGATATCTTCGAAGGGCGGCGTCAGCGGCGTATAATAATTGATCTTTTTTTGGTCATCCGGCGGCGCCGGGTATTTCGCATACCAAACATAACTGCCGCCCTTGGCAATGGTGACCACGACTCCAGAGTCGGAGGCATTGATCTGCGTAGCAAGCGGCGTCTTATCGCTATCGCGCAACACGAAATACTTCTTGCTGCCGGCGGTGAAATAATATTGATCATAGTTGCCAAGGTGGATTAAGCTAACGGACACTTCGTTGTCGCCGGTGTTGCGCAGGCGCATGCGGATCGACAGCACGCCGCTGTCGCGTTTGCACTGGACGATTTCCGCAACCACCCCGGCGACGCCGTTAACGTCTTGCGCATCGGAGATTGCGGCCGGCGTCGCTTGAGCCACCGCCGGCGCGGCGCCAAATACCATCGCGATCCCGATCAGGCCGCACGATGCCGCAATCACACAAAGTGCTCGCTTGGGCCAGCGTCCGAGCATCATTTTCTCCCCCGTTCGGCGGCCGGGCCGTTTCGCCTCGGTTTCCTACGCTCTAGAATGACTTGGAGGCGCCGTCGAGTAAAGTATAGACGCGGTGCGGGGGGGGGGTGTCGGTCTCACGTAACAGCGATATTTCAGACTAGCCGTTGCGTGACTTTCGCGAATGATGCTTATCGGCGCAAAATGGACGTCCCCGCGCCATGCCGTTTTTTTAGCGCCAATAAGCGTGGCACCATCGCCGCTAAAATCGCCGCAATTGTGGTTTATGCATCTGCTCGTGGCGGCTCGGCAATGTGTGGAGGAGGGCCGCTGCCGGCGCGGGAGCGATAGACACCGGCTAACAGGAGGCGAGCCGCCTGTTCCAACCGCCTGTTATGGAGGCGGCAACAGGTGGATAACAGGCGGTGGACCACCTGTTAATGGCGCCGGTAACAGATGGATATCAGATGGTGGACCATCTGTTAAAAGCGCGCAGGGGCCGAACAACGGCCCCGGTAATCACTCGCGTGTATGGCGGCGCATGCGCGCTCGGCATTTCACATCGCGCCGCGATGCCGTCACAATAGGAGGGACTCGCGGGAGGAAGCGGCGATGGACGGCAGCAGCGTTACCGATGCGGCGCTAAAACAGGACTACATCGAGCGAGCGCGCGAGCTGGTGCCGATGCTCAAGGAAGCCGGCGACGAGATCGAGAAGCACCGCCAGGTTTCCGAGCCCATCGTCGCGGCGATGGTCGAGCGCGGCATCTTCAAGATGCTGCTGCCAAAGTCGATCGGCGGCGGCGAGCTCGACCCGCTGACCTATACCGCCGTCCTCGAAATCCTCGCGCAGGGCGATGGCAGCACCGCCTGGTGCCTCGGCCAGAACTCGGGTTGCTCGATGACCGCGCCCTACCTCTCGCACGAGATGGCGGTCGAAGTGTTCGGCGGGCCGCGCGGCATCCTCGCCTGGGGCCCCGAGCTGCCGGGCGCGGGTCGCTGCGTCGCCGCCCCGGGCGGCTACCGCGCCACCGGGCGCTGGGGTTTCGCCACCGGCAGCCGGCACGCGAGCTGGCTCGGCGCGCATTGCCCGGTGTTCGAGGAGGATGGCAGCCCGCGGCTCGGCGCCAACGGGCGGCAGGTTACCCGCACGATGATCGTGCCCAAATCCGAAGCGACGATCATCGACAACTGGCAGGTGCTGGGCCTGCGCGGCACCGGCAGCGACAGCTACGAGCTGAAGGACCATTTCGTGCCGGAAGCGCGCACCGCGATCCGCGACAACGCCGAGGAACGGCGCGAGAAAGGGCCGCTCTACCAGTTCACCAGCGGGATGATCTACGCGATGGGCTTCAGCCATGTGTCGCTCGGCATCGCCCGCGGCGCCTACGACGCGTTTATCGAGATCGCGCGCGATAAAATCCCGCGCGGCGCCAAGAACGTGCTGCGCAAGAACAACGTGATCCAGAGCCAGGTCTCGCAATCCGAGGCGAAGCTGCGCTCGGCGCGCGCCTATCTGCGCGGGGTCGTCGCCGAGATGTGGGAGGAGGCGCAGCGCACCGGCAAGATCAGCGCCGAGCACCACCCGCAATTGCGCCTCGCCTCGACCTGGGCGATCCACCAGGCGCGCGACGTGGTGGCGACGGTCTATCACGCCGCCGGGGCCGGGGCGATTTTCGAGAGCAATCCGCTCGAGCGCCGGATGCGCGACATCCACGCCGGGACGCAGCAAGGCCAGGGCCGGCCGATCCATTTCGAGACGGTCGGGCAGATGCTGATGGGCTTGCCGCCGGAAGGATGTTCCGCTAGGCGACAAGGCTCACGGCGAAACGCACGACCACCAGCAGCAAGTAAAGGCCAAAGGCGATTTCGAGCCCGCGCTTTGGCAACGCATGCGCGAGGCGCGCACCCAGCGGCGCGACCCAGCTCGATAGCAGTGCGATCGCCGCTACGCCGATGACCGAAACGAAACCGACGGATAGCGGCGGCAGCAACGCCTGATGCGGTAATCCCGCGGCGATGTAGCCGATCGTGCCGGCGATCGAGATTGGCATGCCGACGCCGGCCGAGGTGGCGACGGCGGTATGGATCGGCTTGCCGTGCAGGGTCAGCGCCATCATCGCGAGCGAGCCGCCGCTGATCCCCATCAGCGACGAGCCGAGCCCAATCAGGAACCCATACCCCAGCATTGCCGGGCGGCCCGGCAATTCGTCGCTGATCCGCCAACGATCGCCGCCAAACAGCAGCCGTGCGGCGATCAAGCCCAAGACCAGCACGAAGGCCAGTTTGAAGATCACTGCCGGCGCCACCGCCGCAATCGCCGAGCCGACCGCGACCCCCACGACGATCGGCACGGTCCACACCCGCATCACGCCAGGTATTACCGCCCCGCGCTCCTGATGCGCCCGGTAAGAGCGCCAGACCGTCGGCAGGATGATCGCCAGCGAGGTGCCGATGCAGAGCTGCAAACGTACCGCATCGGGCACGCCAAACAGCCGAAACAACTCGAACAGCACCGGCACGACGACCAGACCGCCGCCGATGCCGAACAACCCCGCGAACAGCCCGGTCAGAATACCGGCGCCAATAATTGCGAGCGCCAGCCAGGCGAGCTCGCTGATCGGAATGCTCATCCCGGTGATCTTCGCCCATCAGGACGGCAAGGCAAGCGGCCGGGTTTCGTTGCCGGACGAAGTGTTTTAAGCCCGGTATTTCTTGAACGCCGTCTCGTCGAATTTGAGGCCGAGACTGGGCGCGGTCGGCATGTCGAGCAGCCCGTTCTTCGGCTCCGGCACCGACTCCCACAGGTGGAACAGGCGCGGCATATATTCGACGGTAAGCCCGTTCGGTACCGCGCCAACCAGGTGCACGTGGATTTCCGGAACGCCGTGGCTGACGACGGGCAGGTTGAAGGCTTCAGCCATGCCAGCGATCTTGAGCCAGGGGGTGATGCCGCCCGAACGCACCTGATCGATCATCACGATGTCGACCGAGCGGTGCTCCAGCATGTGACGGAACGGAACTATGCCGTATAGGTATTCGCCGCCGGCGACTGGGGTCGAGAGCGCGTCAGCAACGCGGGCGAGGCCGGCGTAATCATCGTGCGTCGTCACGTCCTCGAGCCAGAAGAGGCCAACCCCGGCATCCTCGACGCGGCGGCCGATATCGATCGCCTGCTCGGGCCGCCAGCGCTGGTTGATGTCGCACATCAAATCCATGTCAGGGCCGCAAGCCTCGCGGATGAGCTTCGCCTGCTCGACCTCGCGCGCCGGATTGGTGACGCCGGGAAGACCGAGCTGCATTTTGGTTTGGCGGTGACCCTTCTCGCGCAGCCGGCCGGCGGCGATCACCGCTTCGTCCAGCTTCAAGCCGCGACGCAGCGCGCCCGACGCATAAGTGGCGATCTTGTCGCGTCCGCCGCCGAGCAGCCTCCACAGCGGCTGGCCGAACGCCTTGCCCTTGATGTCCCACAGCGCGACGTCGATCGCCGACATCGCCATGGTGAGGATGCCGGCCGGCCCCGAGGAGCCGGCGGCGGCGCGCAGTTTGGCGGCGATGCCTTCGAGGCTCAGCGGGTCGTCGCCGACGATCAGCGCGCCGAGCTCATCGATCGCGTGGCGCAGGGTCTTGGTGATCGCGCCGCCGAAATAGGCGACGCCGAGACCCTCGATCCCGTCATCGGTGCGCAGCCTCAGCGTGACGATGGGGTTCTTGGCGTTGGGGTTCTCAGAAAACCCGGCAAGCGGCTCGTCGTTGGGCAGCAGCACGATATCGGTTTGCAGCGAGGCGATCTTCATGGGCTGACCTTCCTGTAGGCTTTTTTGCCGGCATCCCAGCGCCAGTCTGTGCGGGTGATGGTCACGGACGGAGTACCCTGCGTCGTCTCGCAATCGGGTGCAAGCCGCCGAACGGTGCGCTTGATATAGCCGGTGATGCGGTCGAACGAGCCATAGTCGGGTTCGATCAGCACATACCCATCCTCTGCGACGGTGTGTCGGCAATCGCGTTCGCTCTGCGCATTGACATTGCCGATAAGCGCCAACTTGTCCGCAGTGGCGAGCACCAGCACGTCATTGTCGGGGCTATTGCTGGTGGTGGTGTGGAAGCTGTCGGCGACGACGAGCTGGCCATCGGCGCCGAGCGAGCGAACGAAATTCGGCCCGAAGCCGTAATTGGCGTCCTGCTGGATGTTGGCGACGTCGATCAGTCTGTCGCCGGTGCCGTCAAACAGCGCTAGCGCGCCAAAGCAGGCGTCGCCGTCAGTCGTGACCCCGACGATCACCCGCATCTGCCCGGCGATTTCGACCCGGGCATAGTCGATATACTCGATGCGCAGCGGATCCTCGGCGCAGTCGCCGCCAAACGCCTCCTTGTCGATCGGCCGCAAATCGACATTACCGTGGATGTAGTCGCCGATCTTCCCGTCTTTCCCTGGCTCCTGCCGCAAATCGGGGAAGAGCACGCGCAACACCTCGCGCCAGGTCTTACCGTCGGTTACCGGAGCCTTGGCGCCGAGATCGAAGGCCTGGTCCGCCGCCACCGCCGGCGCCGCAGCCAGCGCGACGAGCAGAGCCAGAACGACGGCGCGGATCAAGCGGCGAAACGGCTAAGCGTCGCCTCGTCGAATTCGATGCCAAGCCCGGGCTTTTGCGGCATCGCCAACTCGCCGTTCTGCTGCACCGGGACTTCCTTGAACATGATGCCGAGCCACGGCATGTACTCGACGGTGAGCCCGTTGGGGATGGCGCCGATCAGGTGCACATGCACCTCGGGGATCAGGTGGCTGACCACCGGCAGGTTGAAGGCCTCGGCCATGCCGGCGACCTTGAGCCATTGGGTGATACCGCCGACCCGGACGAGGTCGACCATCGGCACATCGACCGAGCGCGCCTCCATCATGTGGCGGAATGGGACGATGCCCCAGACATACTCGCCGCCCGCGACCGGGGTCGACAGCGCGTCGGAGATGCGGGCGAGGCCGGGATAATCGTCGGCGGTGGTGACATCCTCGAGCCAGAAGAGGCCGACCCCGGCATCCTCGACCCGCTTGCCGATATCCATCGCCTGCTCGGGCCGCCAGCGCTGGTTGATGTCGCACATCAGCTTGATGTCGGGGCCGATTGCCTCGCGGATCTTGACCATCCGTTCGACCTCGATCCGGGGGTTGGTCTCGCCGGGGAGCGCGAGCTGGGTCTTCATCTCGCGCCAGCCCTTTTCCTTAAGGGTCGCAGCGGCCTTGACCACGCGGTCGAGCGAGAGGTCGCGCATCAGCGCACCGGAGGCATAGGTCGGCACCGTAGGACGCCCGCCGCCGAGCAGCTTCCACAGCGGCTGATCGACCGCCTTGGCCTTCAAATCCCACATCGCAATGTCGAGCGCCGACAGCGCCAGATTGTAGACGCCGCCCGGCCCGGCCGAGCCGCCCGCGGCGTTCTTCAGCTTGGCGTGGATCGCCTCGACGAGTTGCGGGTCGTCGCCGACGAGGAGCGCGCCCAATTCGTCGATCGCGTGGCGCAACGTGCCGGTCAGCGCGCCGCCGAAATAGGCGACGCCGATCCCCTCGGCCCCGCTGTCGGTGCCGACCCGCACCCAGACGATCGGGCGCTTGCCGTTCGGGTTGGCGGCGGCATCGGCCAGCGGCTCGTTGGCCGGCAGATTGACGATGCCGGTGCGGATAGCGGCGATTTTCATGAGGTCACCTGCTGGGGGATAAGGGTGGTGCGAGCGTAGCACCAGAAATGCGATCGCAAAAATGTTCTTGTTATGTTCTTATTTTCTGGAGAAACCGAACCTATATGCCGTCGCATGCTCTCCCTCACGCCGATAAAGGTTTCGTCTCGCGCGAAAGGTTCGACCGCCGCTTCGTCCCAGACGCGATCGCTGTTTTCCCGCTGTTATCGCCGCTGTTCCGTCGCTGTTTTCTTGCTGTTATCACCGCTGCTTTCTTGCTGTTTTCTTTGGCGAAACCGCAATTGTCAGAACGGTTTAGTCTGGAATCCTGTCGCCGTTAACAGCAGCGGCTCAAAGATCGGCGAGCCTGATCCAGATGCCAAGCGCCGCCGACAGCACCGCGCCGAGCGCGATAAGCGGGATGCTGCCGGTGCCGAACAGCAAGAGCCAAATCACGAAGACGACGATCGCCGAGAAGATGCCGCCGATCAGCGACGGCATCGAGCGCTTGAGGTGGGCCTGGGCCACCTAGTCGGCCTGGGCGCCGGCGAGGCGGGAGTCGGCGGCGGTCGCCCGCGCCTTCTTCAGATTGCGCTTTACGAACCGCGTGTCATACCCGTTGAAAATATGACCGAAAAGGCCGCGGTCGAGGTCGCTGGTGCCGAACAGCCAATCGGCGATCGGATAGGTCAGGTTCATGTTCATCCCCATCATGATCGCCTGGTTGTGATGCGCGATGTGATGGCGGCGGATCGTGTTCATGAACGGGATATGGCGGACGATGCGGTCGTCCTTTACATGGCAGCCCCAGTGGAAGAGCTCGTAGTTGAGGTAAACGCCGGCGGTGGTGCAGACGAGCAGCCAGCCGGCATTCGCCGACCAGATAAGGCTCAGCACAAACGCTCCCGCCGCTGACATGCAGATGAAGGTCGTGTAGGCGTAAGGCGGGAAGAAGGTGATGCGGAAATCGCGGGCGTTGTCGATGGTCGGTTCGTGGTCGGTGAAGAACTGGTGGTGCGCGAGGACGTGCCGCTTGTAGATGCCCATAAAGCCCGGCACCGGACGGTGCAGCAAAAAGCGATGCATGGCCCATTCGAAGATGTTGCAGCCGAGGAACGTAGCCGGGACGACGAGCCATTCGACCCAGGACGGGCTATGCACTTGGCTCGCGGCGTAGACGATGGTGAGAATGCCGATCGCGGCGATGGCGACGACATGCGCGAGACCCGAATACCACGGCGAGATGCGGGCACGGTAATCGGCGCGAAAGGCTTCCTGGCGCGGCGTCATCATCGGGCGATCTCCTCCCGAAAAAGAATTGCATCGATCATAAGCCTGGACGGCGGCGGCGAAAACCGCTCTCGGCGCATGCCGGAACACTCCCTGTCAGGGATACTCGCTGCCGAAGACGCGCCGGATCGGGATGGCGTCGAGATCGACGCCTTCGAGGCAGCGAACATTGATCGTCCACACTCCGGGGTCGGTGCGCGGGCGGCGAAAAGGCTGAATCCCGCAAGTCGGGCAGAAATAGTCGCGGGCGGTGTGGGTATGGAATGTGTAGAGCGACAAATCCTCAAGCGGCGTCAGCAGCCGGAAGCAGTCGGGTTGGACACGGTAGTTCAGCGCGCCGCGCCGCCGGCAGATCGAGCAATCGCACACGCGGACATGATCGAGGTCGGCGTCGACCTCGAATTTGACGCGGCCGCAATGACAGGAGCCGCGATAGGTCTGTTTCATGTGTCGATGCTCTGCAACGCCGCGTCTATTTCCGCCGAGGTCAGCTCCCAGGAATTGTCGAGGTCGGTGACGACCGCGCGCATGAAGGGTTCGTAGAGCGAAAGCGCCTTGGCGTCGTCGCCGAGATGGTCGGCGAGGAGGGCCAGCGAAAGCTGCGCCGGGCCGTTGCCCTCATAGGTCCACTCGAACCCGGTCGGCGACAGGCGCTTCAGATCGAAGCGCGGGTCGAGCGGCTTGCCGTCGACGGTGACCTCGGCGCCGGCGAGGCTGCGGCCGCCGACATAGGTCTTCATGAGGCCCTAGCCCCGGACGGCGCGCGGGTCGTTGAAGTTGTCGACCCCGGTGCCGCGATAGAGGATTTGCGCGGCGCGCTCGGTGAGGCGGCGGTGCAGGGCGAGCATGTCCTCCTGCATGTCGTGCTCGGGGCTCGGCTCCAGCTCGAAATTTCCATAGCGGTCGGCGCCGCGGACCAGGGTGGCGCTGTCGGTCCCTTCGAGCTGGTAGACGCTGGTTGGGATATAGCGGATGGCAAAGCCGATGCGCCGGTCGGGCGACGGGTTTGGTGGCGAGCCGTGCACGAGCCGGACATGGTGCAGCGACATCTCGCCCGGGTGCAGCACCAGCGGCACCGCCTCGCTTTCATCGACCTCGACGGCGACCTCCTGGCCACGGGTGAGGAGATTGTGGCGATCGAAGGTGTCGCGGTGCGGGATCTGGTCCTTTGTATGGGTCTTGGGGATCACGGCCATGGCGCCATTGTCGAGATTGCTCGGGGTGAGCGCGACCCAGGCGGTGCAGACATCGGGCGCGGAGAGGCCCCAATAGGTCGAATCCTGATGCCAGGAGACGAAAGACGGCGTCTCGGCCTCCTTGATGAAGAAATTGGTGTTCCAGCACAGGAGGTCAGGGCCGAGCACATCCTCGATCGCGTCGAGGATTTTGGGATGGCGGATCAGATCGGCGAGAAACGGGAACAGCAGATGCGCCTTGTGGCGGATGTCACCACGCAGCGGCCCGCCCATCCCCGCCTCGATGGTCTCGAGGTGGGCGCGCAACGCCCGCGCTTCGGCCTCGCTCATCACCGGGACGGGGGCGAGATAACCGTCGCGCTCGTAGGCGGCGATCTGGACTTCAGTCAGGACTTTCGGCATCGGTGGCACTCCGGCGAACGGACGTGATCATAGCATGCCGGCACGCTCGCCCTCTGCGGCATCCAGCCAGGCGGCGACGGCGCGGCGATCGATCTTGCCGTTCTCGTTACGCGGCATGTGGTCGATGAGGTGGATGGTTTTGGGGACCGCCGGGTTTTCGAGGCGAACCGTCAGCGCGTCGATCAATTCGCGCCGATCGAACCGCGCATCGCCGCGTTGCTCGACGACGGTGATGAGGTGTTCGTCCTGGTTCAACACGCAGACCACCGGCCAGCCAATGTCGCGCAACGCCGCGGCGACCTCGTCAAGCTCGACGCGAACGCCTTTGATCTTGACCTGAAAGTCCATGCGCTCTTTGAAGTAAATCCGGCCGTCGTGGCGTTCGGCCCAGTCGCCGGTGAAATACCCGGCCACGGGCACCCCGTCGATCGTGGCCTTGCGGAAGAGTTCGGCGGAGCGGGCGTCGTCGCGCCAATAGCCGGAGGCGACCTGAGGACCGGTGATGACGATCTCGCCCTCGTCGGGGTGACGGCCGCCGACGAGATGCAGGCCCATCCCCGGGATCGCGTCGCCGAGGGCGACGCTGGCGCGGCAGCAGCGGGGGTAATCCTCAACGGTCATGACCAGCGAGGTCATCGACACCGTGGCCTCGGTCGGGCCGTAGGTGTTCTGCACCGCGACGCGCGGGCAGGCGGCGAAGATCGCGGCGAGGTGCTGCGGCAGCAACGGCTCGCCGCAGAAATTGAAGAGGCGCAGCGAGGCGAGGTTCGCGGCGGTGAGGCTGTCGGCGCGCATCATCAGGCTGATGACGCTCGGCACCGAGCTCCAGACGGTGATCTTCTCGCTGGCGATCAGCGAGGCGGGGAACAGCCGGGTGCCCTGCCCCAGAACCGGAAACAGCGTCGCCCCGGTGCAGAGCCCGCCGTAAATCTCCATCACACTGAAATCAAAGCCGATATTGGCGTATTGCGACACCCGGTCATCGGCGGTGAACATGCGCGAACGGCGCATCCAGGCGACGTAATGGTCGAGCGCCGCGCGGGGGATGACCACGCCCTTGGGCTCGCCGGTCGAGCCTGAGGTGAACATGACATAGGCGGTCGCGTGCCGCCTTCCATGCTCGCCGGTAAAGGTCTCGGCCGGCAGCGCGCCGGGCGCGACCAGCAGCACGTCGGGCGCCTCCTCGACCAGCGCGGCGCCGAGCTCCCCGTCCGCGACGATCACATTCGGCTGCAGCAGCCGGGCGATGCGGCGCAGCTTGAACGGCGGCGAGTCGACATTGACCGGGGTGTAGTACCCGCCGGCGAGCCCGGCGCCGAGCATCGCCGCGTAGGCGTCGGCGCCCGCCGGCAGGGCGATCAGCACCCGCGGCTCGGCGACGCGAGCGAAGGCCGCAGCCAGGCGCCGCGTAGCTCAGTGACTGGCCATCGACGACAACCGCCGGGTGCGCGGGCGCCTCGGAGGCCCGCGCGAAAAACAGATCGATGGCGTCGTCGCGACCCACAGCGCCCCCGATGCCGGCGAACCCTTGGCCGGCGCGGTCCCCGTTCGCGGACGGTACAGCGCGGCCAGTTCGCCGACAAGAAGCACGTCGGTAATGCGATTGAGACATTTCTAGATGACCTCAATGTCACGTCCGAAGACCGTCGAGAAGCTGAGGCAAATCGACTTGCACGTGAGGCGTTCATTCCGCGAATGATTTGGAGAAGGAGCGATGCTTATATTTCACCAAGCAAAGATTCTATAGAAAGACTTTCGAGAGAGCTGAAAATAAACCCTGCAATAATCGTTGGACAACTTCACAAAGATACTGGGAATTATAGAATGTTTGCTGATTTCGTTGGTCAAAACAAAGTGAGGAAGATTCTTGCTTCCGTTGATCAGTGAGGACTAAATGGCACTACGATGTGTTTTCATATCAAAGTCGATGGCGGGGGGAATTCACCGCACTTGCAAATACGCGCCCAGAAGTCGTGGATAGGACTTTGCCGCTCTTTGATATTGGCCGGCTGACCAATGACATTTTGCAACGCAAGTACCTCGCTGGCAGCCGTTCGCCTATCGAAACGCACCTAGATCGTGTCGCCGAGAGCATCGTGCGGTCCTGGCCCTTCAGGCGGGCGATGATCGACGCTTACTATTGGCCCCCCGGCGCTCTCACTGAGAACGGCGATCATGTCGTAGCGCATATGACACGGCGCCTGAAAGAAGCGGGAATGCCGGTAGTGCCGCTGTTTGGATACGCCCAATGGAACAACGAGGTATATCAGACAAGCATGAGGGCATTGAATTTCGCGGCGGAGAGTTCGTACTGCCTGAGATTGGATAGGGATGCCATCGAAGACGCTGCGGAGCCTGAGTTCTTTCGGGCTAACGTGGAGGCAATCCTTGATAGCCTAGACCTATTTCAATCTAAGTGTACCGTACTGATCGATTTTGGCGATATTAGCGCGACACCTATCGACGATTTAATCAGGGACGCAAGCCGCATTATTGAGCAGCTTGTGGCATTCGGGTTTCGCAACTTCATTACGGCGGGTTGCTCGATTCCGAGAACCATCGATTTGGCCGTGAAGCGCCCAGATAGCGAAGGCATGATAGTTCGCCGCGAGGCGGTGCTTTGGAAAGCCCTCCGACAAGAATTCAGGAACATTACGCTTGTGTACGGGGACTTTGGCGTACGGGGTCCGCACACTAACGATGGGGCTCACAGCACAAACACCAACGGCAAGATACGCCACACAATTCCACAGCACTCATTCGTGTTGCGCGGTCACGCCTTCAGCAAAGATGGTTGTGCGGACCAAATGTACGATCTTGCTGAGAAACTCGTTCAGTCAAGTCACTATCTTGGGCCTAATTTCAGCTGGGGCGATGGCCAGATTTTGGCGTGCAGCCGAGGGCAATTTAAGGGGACGACGACCCAATGGATTGCGATCGACACCAACCATCACCTGGCTTATGTTACGCAGGAAGCTGAAGAATTTGAATTGAGCGTCACTGCCGCAAGCCCGCGATAATTACCCCGCTCACTTGCAGGAGGATTTCGCGCTGGACCCGCGGCTCAATCCCCCCGCGCCTTAGACCAGCTCACCCCGCCGCGCCTGAATACCGCTCCTTCTTAAACAGCCCTCGCGCGAAGGCGAGGTAGGCATCCTTGGTCATCGCCGGCTGGAACTCGCCGATGATCTGGCGGGCCTGGGCGGCGGCGTAGAGCAGGGTCGGAGCCAGATCCTCGCTGGCAGGCGGGCGGCCTTGAAGTTCGTAGCGTCATTTGTCATATTAAAAGCGACAAATGGCGGGACCTTGATGGCAGAGCTAGGGGAAGACGCAGCGCCGGGTTTCGATGGCGGAGAAATCCAACGGGTCGCGGAATTGTTCGGCGGGCCGAAGGTGCTGCGTTGCCCGCTGCGCAGCCCGCTCGATGTGCACGAGGCGCTCGCCGAGGGGTTGCCGGGCGAAGCGATGCTGCATCTCAGCGACAGCCTCACCAGGCTGCGGCATGACGAGATCGAGGCGGCCATCGGCATGAGCGCGCGCACGGTGCAGCGGCTCAAGCACGCGCCGAAGAAGCGGCTGACCAGAGAGCAGAGCGGGCGGGTCTGGAAATTCGCCGAGATTCTCGCCAAGGCGATCGAGGTGCTTGGATCGCGCGAAGAGGCGGAACAATGGCTGGAGCGGCCCGCCATAGGTCTGGAGCAGCGGCGCCCGATCGAGCTGCTGAAGACGACCGTCGGATCAGGTTTGGTCGCGGAGTTGCTGCGGCGCATCGAATACGGCGTTTACATTTGACGCCGCTTCCCGCGCCGCTCGGTTCCGGCGAGATCGTCGCCTGGCGGCTGGACAACGCAAAATTCCGCAGCATTTGGGACAGCGGCGAAGGCGCCTTCCGAGACGGCGCACGTTGGAACAGCAAGGGCGTGCGGGCAGTTTACTGCTCGCTCGATCCGGCGACCGCGATCCTGGAGGTCGCCGTACACACGGGTTTCAGACCGCTTGATACCGTGCCGCATATATTGACGGCGCTAACAATCACCGACCCGTCGAGGGTTCAGGTCGTCGATCCGACATCGGTGCCCAATCCCGACTGGCTGACGCCGACAAGCCGCGGTGTCGAGCAACAGGCGTTCGGCGACGCCCTGCTGGCGCGGCACGCCTTTGTCGTCATTCCCAGCGCCGTATCGACCCACAGCTGGAACCTGATCTTCGTCGCAGCCGCCGCATCCGGCGCCTACGCGATGAGGCTGCAGGAGGATTTCGCGCTCGACCCGCGGCTCCATCCGCCGTCACCCTAACGGCATCGCGGGCTAGGCGGCGTCGCGCCCCTACCCCACCGCCGGAGTGTACCGCTCCTTCTTAAACAGGCCGCGGGCGAAGGCGAGGTAGGAATCCTTGGTCATCGCCGGCTGGAACTCGCCGATGATCTGGCGGGCCTGGGCGGCCTCGTCATAGAGCAAATCGATCGCGGTCATCGCCAAGAGCTTGGCCGGGGTCAGGTAGGCGTGCTGCGGCTCGTGGATGTGGAAATCGGCGCCGTGGGTCTTGCCGCGCGCGCTGGCGACGTAGGGGTGGATCACCGGCATCAGATGGGCGATGTCGCCCATGTCGGTCGAGCCGGTGCGGTGGCCGCCGATGTCGAACTGGTCTTTGCCAAAAAGAGCCTCAACGTTGCCCCCAAAGAGCGTGCCCATGGCGCGGTCGTTGCGCTGGGGCAGGTAGCCGGGGATGGTCGAAATCTCGACCTCGGCGCCCATCGCCATGGCGCCGGCGCGCAGGCAGCGGTCGACCTTCATGTTGGCGTCGGTGATCGCCTCCAGCGAGCCGCCGCGGACAAAAGTCTCCATCGTCACCTCGGCCGGGATGACGCTGACCGCGTCGCCGCCCTTGGTGATGATCGGGTGGATGCGGATGGTGTCCGCGTCGTAGAAGGTCTCGCGCTGGCAGTGGATGGCGTTGAGCGCGATCATCGCGGCGGAGAGCGCGTTGATGCCGAGCTGCGGCGCGCCGCCGGCGTGGCTGGCGCGGCCCATGAACCTGATCTGCTTGACGAGGGCGCCGTTGGACGAGTCGGCGATGTAGGAGCGCTTGGTCATCTGATCGTGCGAGCCGGCGTGGATCATCATCGCCATGTCGATGTCGTCCCAATGGCCGCGGGCGAGCAGCTCGGGCTTGCCGAGGAGGAATTCGAGCTCGCCCTTGTCGCGGCGGCCGAGGCGCTCCTCGACATCGATGAACTCCTCGGCCGGGACCGAGAAGAAGATCACCTCGCCGGCGAGGTGAGCGGCGGCGCCGATGGCGTTGAGCCCCATCGCGGCGCCGAGCATGCCGGCGATCTGGGCGTTGTGGCCGCAGCTATGCGCGGCGCCGGTGTGCGGGTCGGCGAGCGGGTGGTCGGAGGTGCGCAAGGAATCGAGCTCGGAGACGATGGCGACGCGCGGGCCGGCGGATTGGCCCGATATGCGGCCCTTGACCCCGGTGAGGGCGAGCCCGGTTTCGGGGCTGAGGCCAAGGCCCTGCATGTGCTCGGCGACGAGCTTGGCGGTCTTGTGCTCGTTGAAGCCGGTCTCGGGATGGCGCAGGATGGTCTCGCCGATGGCGATGATCTCGTTGCCGTGGCGGTCGATCGCCTCGCACACGAGCTGCTTCAACTCTTCCTTGCTGGGCATGTGTCGTGTCCCCGGTTTTGCGTCCTTGGATGCGCGTGTAAGCTGCGCGCGATGATACAGGAAGATCGGCCCGCGCGATGAGCGGGTTGAGCGCGATCCACGGGTTGGACCGGCAGCGCCTCATCCTGGCGCTGATCCTGGCGGCGACGGCGCTCTATCTGATCGCGGTGGCGCCGGGCTTTCGCTATCGCCGCGCGGCGCGGACGATGGCTATCACCGTCTACGCGGCAGCGTTTATCGGCGTCTGCGCCTGGGTGCTGCTGTGGTTCGTCGAGGGCGATAGCGGGCGCTAAACCCGGCCGCCGGCGAAGATACTTAAGGTCTCCGCTTTTGCATTGACCGGCGCATCCCCACGTCGTTTACACTTATTTTACTATAAAGTGCCGGGCGCGGCGCCACGTGTTCGACGCGCCGAGAAACGGCCGTGCTGCCCGAGGGATCCCCCCTCGCTCGGGAGGACGAGATGTCGCTGACCTACCCGAACATCGTTCCGGAGAACAATCTTCGGCTGCCCGACGCGCTGACCATCAAGCATGGGCCGGCCCCGCTGTTGTCGCGCTATGTGATGGAGGGCGACATCGCGGTGCGCGACCGCGGGGTGCGGCTGCGGCTGTGTCATGATTTCGAAGAGCTGCTCTACGTCAACAAGCAGCACCACGCGCCTGGCGATTGGTACCGCCTACCCGACCTGTTCAATCACGAATATTCCGCGCTGACGCCCGAGAACGCCTACTGGCTGTCGGGCGAAGACGAGCATGGCGAGGTCGTCCTGACCTGGGCGGCGCGCTATTACTACTGGCCGGAGAGCACGCTCGAGCTAGAGGCGCGCAGCATGTTCTACGCCGGGCGCGAGCAGGGCCGCGCCTGCCACGTCACCGCGGCCGATGCGAAGCTCATCACCGGCGGCGTGCTCTACGCCGGCTCGGGATGGGTGCGGCCGGATTTCCGCGGCCGGGAATTAATGCGGATCGTCCCGACCCTGGGCCGCGCCTACGCGATCGCGCGCTGGCCGGTCGATTGGGGCATATCGCTGGTCACCCGCCCGCTGATCGACAAGGGCCTTGCCGCAGGCTACGGCTACAAGCACGTCAGCTACAGCATCACCTATCCCGGATCCCCCTGGGGCGACATCGAGTTCGCTGTGGTCAGCGTGACCCCGAACGAATGCTACGAGGACTTCACCAGCTTTCTCGCCGATCGCGCGCCACCGACCAGCTTGGCAAACTCGGGCTCGGGCTCGGGGCTCGGCGACAACCTTTTCGAGGCCAGCGTCACCAGCACCTCGTCCGATCCGGTCTTCCACGGCAACAGCAATCGCTCGTAGCGGATCGGCCGCGGCTCCTCGGGGCCAGCGGGGTCTCGGATCGTCGCGGTGACGATGTCGTAGCGCGGCTGACCGCTGGTGGCGACCGCCTTATAGAACTCGGCGACCCATTCACCGTAATCGCGGTCCGGAACATTGCAAACCCGATTGCCGATCCCCTCGAAGTGATAGCTGTCACCCATCGCCGTCAGGCCGCCACCGATAAATCGAAAGACCGGGTCATCCGACGCGCGTGGCCCCACTCCCGCGATCATGATGCGAGGCAGGAGGTTCCGCTCCATCGCAAAGGAAATCACGCTGGAATCGAAACTGCCAAATGACGTGCGCCATTTCTGTGCCATGAGGCGCAATGGCGGCGCCGCTTGGCGAGACAGCGCATCGTGGTCTTTCAATTCGGCGACGAACCTATCGGAGCGCGGCGGGCCCGGCGGCTGTACGCACAGCTCGCGCAACCGGGCGACGGTGTGCTCGGGGGAGGCAAAAATCTCGGAACGCCACTCGGTGTCGAGATGCTTGATGCGAAACAGCTTGGTCGGCGGCTCCTCGAGCTGGTGCTCGATCGCGAGCAGCGCCGGCAGCGCGACATTGCGCGGGTGCAGCTCGATCTCGGTCACCAGCCGATCGAGGATCTGATACTTGATGAAGCCGAGGTTGCGGACGGCGAAACCGACGGCGTCGTAGTCCGGGTTGGGATCGCCGAGCGCGGCGAGGAAGTCGTCGCTCCCGGGCAGCACCCACCTCCCCTCGGAGGTGACCAACACCGTCAATTGCTCCACAAACGCCTCCGGGCGGTCACGAGATGTGGGCGAACCATCCCGTCCCGGACTCATTCTCGCGCCGACGCGGTAAATAACCGCTTAAATGCGAGTTGCTTCGCGGCAGCGCGCGGCAGCCATGCGACACCGCCATCGCAACATCGCTGGGCTCGGCTCAATAGCCGCTCATTAACCTAGATTTAGCACCTGATGGTCGAGATTGCCTCGTCCCCCTCCCCGATGAAGGCCGCATTTGAGCGCGATGATCATGAGCGATCTGAATGCAATTCTTGGGTTCGGTCTTGATGGGGCTTTGATTGGTGCCTCAAGCCGTCTACGGCGCTCGCGATGCTGCCATTGACGACACCAACGGTTTCGATCGCCAATTCGCGGCTCGCAAACCTGGCAAGTATCTGCTGGTCCCCCGCCCTTTCCGAAGAATGGAGCAGCTTGGCGCTTATCTCGGCGGCATGGGGCAGCAGCTTCCTTTTCGTAAAGTTGATCAGCGCCTCGGTTCCGCCCTTTGCCTTCGCTGCGGAGCGTGGTCTCATCGCGATGGCGGCACTGCTCATTTGGATCGCCGTCCGACAGTCTCCTCGCGCTCCTGTTGGGGGACGTGACAGACGCCTCAGCTGGGGGTTCCTCGGGCACATCGCCGTGCTGGGGACGACCAACGGCTGGGCCGCCAGCGTCCTGACGGCGGTCGCGGTAAAGCATATCGACAGCGGCCAGGCCGCTGTTGTTCAGGCCACCGTCCCGCTTTTCGTCGTCCTCCTCGCGCATTTTCTGTTTGCCGACGAAAGGTTCAGGCCGCTGCAGTTCGCCGGAATCGCGACCGGCTTTGTCGGCATTCTTTTCATTATCGGCCCGCTCACGCTCTCCGCCGAGCGAGGAACCCTCATTGGCGCTGGGGCGATGCTCGTTACCGCACTTTGTTATGCCTGCGGGACGCTTTATGGCCGCCGAGTGGCCGCGTCCGACGCCGCACTGCTCGCCTGCGGACAACAGGGCTTTGGCGCGCTGGTCGCCGGCGCTATTTCCCTGATGACCGAGCCGGTCGCAATCGGGAGTCAATCGCCGCAAGTCTGGCTCTTCCTGCTGGTCGTCGCCGTGTTGTGTTCCGCCGTCCCGACCCTGCTCTATCTCACGCTGCTTGGCCGGACGACATCCGGTGTCGCGGCGCTAGTCGCCTATCTCCAGCCGGTATGGGCAGCCTGGCTTGGCTGGGTCGTGCTCGGAGAGCGCATGGGCGCCGGCGCCCTTCTCGGCGCCAGCCTCATCCTTGTGGGGGTCGCCGTGACTACCCGATACCGCAGGGCGCGACTCCCCGCGTAGCCGCTTGCGCGTATCGACCGCATAATGGCCGAGCGGCCTCATCGAGTGGGTATTGGGCCGCATCGTCGCTTCGAAGCGCTGCCAATCGGCAGCGTCAAGGTCCTGCAGCTCCAGGACGTCAAACGCGGGATCGAGGTAACATTGCCGCAACAGCGGCTGCACCTGAAAGAGGGGATAGCGCACGTTGAATTCAACGGGCGCATTTGTCCGGGTCAATCGAATATTGGTGAAAAGCGGGCCGAACCAGCTATCCGTCTCGGCGATACCTTCGAAATGCTCGTAGCCCTGGGTCCTCGGTATATTGGCGGGACCACGGGAGAGCAACGCCCAGCCGGGCGCCGTCGAAGCCAAATAGCCGCTCCAAATCTGGACGACCCCCGGCTCGCGCGCCGCGGCGAGAAAGGTCGGCGCGAGCGGCTTGATGGGATCGGGCGCCTTGGCTTCGAACAGTTGCCGGAAGCCTGGGCATTGGGCGCCTCTCAGCGCGTACCACCCGTCGGCGCCCTCATAGGTCCAAGCGATCTCCACCCCGTCCCAGATCAAGCTGAAATTGAGGGGCGGGTAAATGTACCAGCCGAACGCCGAGGCGCTGGCCAGGGCTTCGCAATAGCGGTAACCGCGGACCGGCAACATGCCGTCCGCCGACCGATCCGCCCGCCGCGGAACCGGGGCGGACGGGATCAGCCGATAGAACCGACAAATCGGCAGGGAGACGCTGTTGTCCATCCCAAGCCCTTTTACGGGGCCCTAAGAACGGGTAGAGCGGCGCTTCCGAGCCGAGTTGAACGGGAAATTGGCGGTGATCATTCCACTGCCGAGTCGCACGATCCCGCTGTCGGCAATTTCCTCGTTGGGCAGACGCAATTGCGGGAAATTGGCGGTGATCATTCCACTGCCGAGTCGCACGATCCCGCTGTCGGCAATTTCCCGGTTCGGCAGACGCAGTTGCGGAAACTCGGCGGTCAACGCTGCGGTGTCCGCCACTTCGTCGCCCGGCAACTCCGACCCAATCTTTTGATCAATCGACGCCATGTCCTGCTCCTCAAGCTACCCGACGACCGCGCGCCGGACTGCGAGGAGATTGGCGAGGGACTGGTTTAGGAATCCTCTATCACAGCTAAAATGCCGTGTATCTGATGGGTGAACTTCTTGGTCTATGACACGAGTGCGATGCTGGGGCGTTTCGCTCCTGCCGGTATCCCGGCGCGGGCAAGGGTATCGCAATAAAGTTCCGTGCGAGGACTGAGGCTCGGGTGGCGCTTGCGGAATTGCTCAACCGTGAGGTCCGGTTCGAGTTTGAGCAATTCATACACCGCACGTCGCGCCTGCTCTTCCTGTCCAGCTAACTGACAGGCGATAACGAGCACCTTGTGAGAACTCGTGTAAGTCTTGTTTTCCCGCAGCGAGCGCAGCGCGTATTCGATGGCGCGCTCATACTGGCCGTCGGCCAGGTACGCCACCCCGGCGGTGCCGCTATAGGCATACATGAGCGGATCGTAGGGCGAGAGAGCCATCGCCTTGTGGATCTCGTGGATCGCGCGTGGTCCATCTCCCATCCAGGCCCGAGATGCAGCGCTCCATAGCCAGGCCAGAGCCGCGTTCGGGTTGAGCCCAAGCGCCGTCTCGAAATGACGGAACGCGGTATCGAAATCTTTGCGCAAATACGAAGCAATATGGCCCGAAACCGCAAACGCCATCGCCTCCGTACCGTCGCACTCGATGGCGCGGCACGCGAAATACTCGGCCTGCGTCGTATCGTGCGCCGGATCCGGCGACCAGCCTTGTCCAATGCGAAGGACATGCCAGTACGCGCGCCAAGCGAGCGCCGCCGCATAGTGGGGATCACGCTCAATCACCTCGTCGAGCAGCTCTTCGGCGGCGTCGAAGACCTCACGGGAAGAATTGTGCATATTCTCCTGCGCGCGCAGGAGAAGCTCGTAAGCGCCCAAATCGGTAAGGCGTTTAGCCCGGATCTGTTTCAGCTCGACCGCGTGCAGATAGGGCGCCACGCGCCGCACGATCGCGTCGGCAAGCCGCTCTTGGATCTCGAGGAAGTCGCCGAATTCCTCCTCGAAAGTTGCCAGCCAGAGTGCCGCACCGCTGCCTGTCTCCGTCAATTCCACGGTAACCCGCATACGATGCGCGCCGAGCCTGATGCTGCCCGAAAGGACATATTTGACGCCAAGAACCTCCCCGATCTCTTTCGGTTGGCGAGCCTGATCTCTGAAGGCCAATGTCGACAATCGCGAGATCACAAAGAAATTGGGAACGCGCGAGAGGACCTGGATCAGATCCTCGACCAACCCGTCGGCGATGCCGGCCGGCAGCTTGCCGTTGGCGAGGTCCACAAACGGCAATACCGCGATCGACGGCTGGTGCGTGAGATCATGCCTCTCGCCTCGATCCTTCGAGGAATGGAACGGCGCACTCGCATACGGTTCGGCGCCGGAGGTTTCGGCCGCCTCCGCACGGTTGCGATTTGCGGCCATGAGTCGAAGGGCCTCGTACAAGGCCTCGGTTTCTTTCGAAGGCGGCAAATCCAACTTTGCCCGAAGCGCCTCTCGACACCGCTCGTACTCTCGTATCGCTCGTGCGCGATCACCCGATTTGACAAGCGCTGTCATCAGAGTGCGTACGGCAGCTTCATGGGTCGGCTCGAAGGCAATGAGCCTTCGCGCGGCGCCGATCTGTAACTCAAGAGGGGCATTGTCCTTGGCGAGTCGGTCGATTTCTTGTTCCAGCTTCTCTCGGCGCTGGTCGTCGAATTGAGCTCGCTCCGAGGCCAGCCACTGATCGAATGACGCCGAAATCCCGTCCATATCGTCCAACAGCCGCTCCGGTTGATCCGGGGCCGCCAGAGCATCGATCCAACATAAAGCCGTATTGAGGCGGACGCCCTCCCGGTCGATCTCGATCAGATCGGGACAATCACGGCCGAAGAGGCCGTTCAGTTCAGAAAGAGCGTGTCGCAAACTCATGCGCGCTTGCGTGTGAGCCGAAAGGTTCCAGAGCAACCCGATCAGACGACTGCGGGAAACGCGCCTACCACCTGAAAGACACAGTACGGCAAGTATGGCCCGTGTTTTCCGGGAGCGAACGACGAGCTCCGTCCCGTTCGCCGCGACAACCCGCATGTCCCCGAGCAGATGAAACTTGGCGAGTTCCGGCCGCGCGTCTTGCTGCTGCGAGTGTCGACCTCCCACCGCTGGCGAGGGTTCCGTCATCGTTTCGACCCTGCACGGCGATCTTTCGGCGGTCGAGCGAGCCTTCCGCATCTCTTAGCGACCGCAAGCTGTTCTTCTCGTCCCGCCACTCGGCACGCGCTCCTCATGGCGGCCCCACTCGACCGCGATCAGTATATAATTAAAATTCGCATCGTTTTCACGACAAATTCACGAAGCATTATATCAAATTGTAGAGACTTGGCCCCTGCTCCGGAAAAATTCGGAGCGATAAGGCGCGGGGCCGCGCAGACCCCGGCATTCGAGGGTAGGATTTATGACAACCGAGAGTAGCTCGGCGCCACGGGAGAACTTGTCCGTGCGTGTGCCCCCGGTATCGCCTGGGGCGATCATCGGCTCCTCTGCCAGTTTGGTGTTGCGCCATGCGCGCGACGACGATGCCGACGCGATCATCGCATTGGTGTCGGAGGTCTGGTCCGAGTATCCGGGCAAGACCCTAATCGCCGCTACCGACATGCCCGAGCTGCTGAAACCGGCGAGTGCCTATGCGCGCGCTGGCGGGCGGTTCTGGGTGGTCGAGGCGAATGATCAGATCATCGGCACGATCGCGCTGATGCCGAGCGCCGAGAACGGCGTCGTCGAGCTGCAAAAGCTCTACGTCGCGCGCAGCATGCGAAAAAACGGGCTCGGCACGTTTCTTTGCCATCTCGTCGAGCGCGAGGCGCGCGAGCGCGGCGCGCACGCGGTCGACTTGTGGTCGGACGTCAAGCTGTCGGACGCGCATCGGCGCTACGAGCGGCTCGGCTATCGGCGCGGCGATGCGCTCAAGACCTACAACGACACCTCGTCCACGGTCCGCCTCTATTACCGCAAGGAGCTCGACGCCGACCACCCGGCGGCGTTTGGCGGTGCGGCAGCAGCGGACGCGCCCGACCGCTGGCAGGCTCTGTTTCATCTCGCTGCCGAGGGCAGCGCCGCGCAAGGGGTAGCAAACCCATGAAAGTATCTTTCACCGAGCACCCGGCCACCGTCGGGGAGAGCTACTTCGAGCATTTGCGCGTCGCCTCGGGGTTCAGCTTTAGCATGATCGCCGGCGGGCTCGCCTGTTTCGTCCACGCGATCTTTCCTTTTCTGTTCACTCACACCGGTTCGGGGGTGATCAGATCGCTCCACGACAAGATGGTCGTCAACCGCCGCCGACGCCCCGTTCCCCAACGCACCCATCGGGTCCGCGCCGCATGACCCGCGTCACCAGCAGCCCGCGCCTGGTGGCGCTGATGTGCGCCGCCGAGATCCTGTGCATGGCGGGGTTCGCCACCTATCCGGCGCTGCTGCCCGTGCTGCGCTCGGGCTGGGGGCTCACCAACGCCGCGGCCGGGCTGGTCGGCGGCATCCTGTTTTTGGGCTATGTCGGCTCGGTGCCGGTGCTGACCAGCCTGACCGACCGCATCGACGCGCGCCGGATCTATCTCGGCTCGTGCCTGCTCGCGGCTGGCGGCTCGGCGGTGTTCGCGCTTTTCGCCGACGGGTTTATCGGGGCGATGATCGCGCAGGCGCTGTTTGGGGTCGGCTTCGCCGGCATCTACATGCCCGGCCTCAAGGCGATGTCCGACCGCATCGAGGAAGGGCTGCAGTCGCGCGCCACGGCGCTTTACACCTCGCTGTCCGGGTTCGGCCTCGCGGGCTCTTATTTCCTCGCCGGTTTTGTCTCGGCGCACGCGTCATGGCGGCTCGCCTTCGCCTTCGCGACGCTGGGACCGCTCTTCGCGGCGCTGCTCGTGTTCCTGCTGATGGCGCCGAAGGCCCCCGCCCCGGCCGCCAACCGTCCCGGTTTTATCGAGAGCTACCGACTGGTCTTCCGTAACAAGGCGGCGCTTGGCTACATCAGCGGTTATGTCGCGCATTGCTGGGAGCTTTACGGTTCGCGCGCGTGGATGGTCGCGTTCCTGACCTTCGCCGCCGGTACCGCGACCGGCACCGCGACAGGCCCTGGGGGCGGGCTCGACGCGCCGACCTTGGCCTCGATCATCTCGCTAGGGGGGATCGCGTCGAGCATCGGCTGCAACGAGTTTGCCAAACGGTTCGGCCGCGCCAACCTGATCACCGGGATCATGGCGCTCGGCTTTGTTTTCGGGGTCGCCACCGGCCTCTCATGGCAGGTGTCGTTCGCGCTCTCAGTTGCCCTCCTCGCCTGCTATTACGCGACGGTGATGGCGGATTCCGGCGCGCTCACCGCCGGCACCGTCGCCGCGGCCAAGCCCGAGCAGCGCGGCGCGACGCTGGGTGTCCATTCGATGCTCGGCTTCACCGCCGGTCTGGTGGCGCCGACCGCCTTCGGCGTGATCCTCGATCTCGCCGGCGGCGCGCAAAGCGGCCGGGCCTGGGCCGCGTCATTTATCATGCTTGCCTTGCCAAACCTGGCGGCGATCGTCGTGTTGCGCTGGCTGACCGGCGCGGCAGCGGCGCGGCAAGTGCTGACCCGCTTCGCTTCAGGTCTAGACGCGAACCGCGAGCTGGGCTGCGGCCGGCGCCGTCCGGGTGCGCTCGGCCGGTAGGATAATCGACACGCACGTTCCCGTTCCGGGGTTGCTGACGATCGACATGGCGCCGCCATGGGCCTCGACGAGGCCCTGAGTGATCGGCAGGCCAAGCCCGGTACCGCCGTAGGTGCGGGTGGTCGAGGCGTGGGCCTGGCCGAACGGTTGCAGCGCCCTCTCCTGCTCCGCCTCGGTCATGCCGATGCCGTCATCGGTGATGGTGATCGCCGTGCGATGCTCGGCATCGACATGCGCGTCGACGGTGACCCGCCCACCGGTCTTGGAGAACTTGACCGCGTTCGAGAGCAGGTTGAGCAGGCACTGCTTCATCGCCCGCTCGTCGGCGAAAATCGCGAGATAGGGATCGTCGGCATGGCAGACCAGCTCGACCTGCTGCTTGCGAGCGCGCTCGCGGACCATGCGCAAGCTGCTCGCCAGAAGCTGGCGGATTTCGATCTCCTCTTCATGGATGTCGAGCTTGCCGGCCTCGATCTTCGACATGTCGAGCACGTCGTTGATGATCGACAACAGATGCAACCCGCTCGAATGAATGTCGCTCGAGTACTCGAGGTAGCGCGGGTTCTTGAGGGGGCCAAGATGCTCGCCGCTGAGGATCTCGGAAAAGCCGATGATCGCGTTCAATGGCGTGCGCAGCTCGTGGCTCATATTGGCGAGGAAATCGCCCTTGGCTCGATTGGCGAGCTCGGCCTGCGCCCAGGCCTGGGCCATCTTGACCTCCGCAGCCTTGCGCTCGGTGATGTCCGAATAAAGTGAAACGACCGCCCCGCCGGGCATGGCGCGGCGGCGGATCTGCAAGGTGTGTCCGTTGCGGGTGATGCGTTCGCGAACATAGGGGATGTCGCGAAAGAAGTTTTTGAACCGCTCCTGGACCTCGGTTTTGGTGTCGACCGGGCCGAAATCGCCGCGGACCGCTTGCAGGGCCAATATGTCCTGCAAGGTGGTCTCGCTCGATAGATCGGGCGGGAGGCTGAGCATCTCGACGAAGCGTGAGTTCCACGCCATGAGACGCCCCTTGCGATCGAACACGCTGAGCCCCTCACCCATGTTCTCGAGCGTGCTCTGCTGGAGGTCGCTCTGCCGTTTCAGCCGCTCCTCACCGGCGCGCAGCTCGATCGCGGCGCGCTGCTGCCGATCGAACGCTCGCACCATCATCCAGGTGAGGGTGCCGGCGGTGGCCGCGAACAGCACGAAGGCCACCAACGAACCGATACATTCGGAGCGCCACTGAGCGAGGATGTCGTCGCGGGTGCGCGAGGCGGTGAGGATCAGCGGGCGGGCCGGGATATGCTCGAAGCTGAAGAGGTTGACGTCGCCGGTGCCATCCGGCGAACTGGCGATGACGCCGGCACGGCGCTGTCTTGCGGCGACAAGCACAGCGGCCATGTCGGCCTGCTGGTGGCCGATCGCTTCCTCGCGGTGCGGCTCGCTCGCCACCAAGGTGCCGTCGTCGAGCAGCAGCGCGACATGCACGGCACCGTTCGCCACCACTGAGCTGTAAAAGTCGGTGAAGACGGTGATCGGCACCTCGGCGGCGATCACCCCGACGATTTTTTCGCGCTGCATCAGCGGGCGGCTCAACATGATCGACCAGCTGCCCGTGGCGCGGCTGCGCTCGGGGCGGCCGACATAAAGCGAGGGCAAGCCGCCTTTCTGATGCGCGGTAAACCAGGGCTGGCTGGCGAGATCGCGCGGCGGCGTGGTGGCGGTCGAACCGGCGTTGTTGATCAGCTGGCCATCGCGATCGACGATCACGATGTCTCGGACGGTCAGCGTTTGATCGTTGAATTGATTGAGCAGCTGCTTAACGCTGGGATCGCTGAGCGGCGCGTTGGGAAGCATGGTTTCGAGCATGCGCTCGACCCCAAGCAGCATGGCGTCAATCTCAAAGATCGAGCGGTTGGTGCCGACCTCGGCGGAACGAGCAATGCTCTGCAGCCCGCCGGTCGCATCGTCGAGAGTCTGACGGAAGGAGCGATGCAGCGAGCCGTACATGCTGGCGCCGTAGGCACTGACGAGGATCGTGCACAGCACGATCATCGCGTTCTGCAGGCGCACGTGCCGGGTGAAGCCGGTGAGCCACGATGGTCTCGCCATCCGCCAGCTCTTTACCTCAGTGACCCGCGGCGACGGTGATATCGAGCTGCCGGCCAATCGTCTCGTTCCAATTTTTGACGCACACGGCGCCGCAGCGGTCGGACCAGCGCGGCGACACGACCTTGGTGAAGGATTGCCGCACCAGCTTGCGGTCATCGTCGGTGGTCGGGACCAGCTTCATGCTCGCCGGCGTCCCGGCGTTGCAGGTCCCGTGACCGGTCAGGCAGGCGATGCCTTCATCGGTCTCCTGGTCGGTGGCCTGCCACAGCCTGCCGCTGAGCTCGTCGATCTGGGCGGTCAGGAAATCGCGCACCTTGGGATCGAGGCGCTCCCACGCGGCGCGGTTGGCGAAGAGGACATAGGGGCCCCAGCTGACCGTCGTCGCATCGAGATGGGTGGTCCCGTTGTAGAGCCCAAGCCGGTAGCCGGACATGGCGCCGGTGATGGCGCAATCGGCGACGTGCTTTTTGAGCCCTTCCATCAGCCCGTCGAAAGGAATGGTGACGCCGACGCCACCGAGGCCCTCAACAAAGTCCGAATGCATGGCGCTGGCGACGCGAACCTTGACGCCTTTGAGATCGGCGAGGCTGCCGATGGCTCTATTGCAGAAGATGACCTGGGCCGGATAGCTCCAAACCGCCAAAAGCTCGAGCCCGTAGCGCTCGCGGTAGGTATCGCGCAGCGCCGGCAAGTACGCATCGATGCTGCGGCGCAAGCTCAAAATGTCGAGATTGAGACCGGCGAGATCGACTGCCGCGGCCTCCGAATCCTCGCTGGCGATCTGGCTCAGCGACACGGTCGAGAACATGATCGCGCCGAGATGGGTGAACTGTAGTAGCTCGGCGCCCTTGATTCCGAACTGATCCCACGGCGTCACTTCCGCGGTGATATGGCCGCCGGAGCGTTCGGCGAGCTGCTTGCTCCAGAACGGCTCCTCGAAGTTCTTGAACTGGATGGTCTGGCCGAGCCCGCCCACCACCTTGAGGTGGATGTCGGGGAGCTCTTGGCCAGAGGCCGGAAGAGCCAGCAGCAAAAGGAGCGCGAATAGCCAGTACCGCACGACAGAGATTCCTTCCGATCTGCCGGTAAGGGCTAAACCTTTGGCGTTAATTTTCCGTTATGTTTTGAACCCTTCCGGGCCTGAGGAAAGCCTGAAATCACGGCCGCGAAACCGGCTCAAGCACGAGGATTCCGCCCGCCGCCACGCGACAGCGCCAGCCGCGCGGCACGAGGGTGGTGGCGTCGGGCTGTTCGACCACCGCCGGGCCGGAAAACTCCCGCGCCGAAGCCAGGGAAGCCCGGTCATAGACGGCAGCGGTTTCGGGCCCGCTCGTCGGCTCAATCAACACGCGGCGGTGCGATTTCGGCGGTCCGGGCGAAGGCGCGGGCGACGCCACGAGGCGGGGCGGCGCCACGATCACCCGGTGTATCGCGCGGAGGTTGACGAACCTCGCCGGCGCTTCGGTCGCGTGGCCGTAGACCCGGTCGTGCGTGGCGAGGAAATCACGGTAGAGCGCGCCGAGCGGGTCGGGCTCGCCCCCTCGGTCCCTGGGGCGGATTTCGATCTCGAGATGGTAGCCCTGGCCGATATAGCAGACATCGGCAAAGTGGCGGATCGTCGCCATGCCGGGCGCGACGCCTTCGCCCTGCATCACCTCGGAGCAGGCCATGTCGAGCCGGCCCAGCACCGATTGCACATCGCCCCAATCGACGCCGGCCAGAGGCCGCGGGTAGGCGGCCGACAGCTCGTGCTCGATCGGCGCGGCGAGCAGCCCCGCCGCCGACAGCACGCCTGGATGCGGTGGGACGAGAATCCGGGCGATGGCGAGCTCAGCGGCCAGCGCCGCCGCATGCAGCGGGCCGGCGCCGCCGAGCGGCACCAGCGTGTAGCCGCGCGGGTCGATGCCGCGGCCGATCGAGACGAGCCGCATCGCCTCGGCCATCTGGGCGTTGACGACGCGGTGGATGCCGAGCGCCGCAGTCTCCACTGAAACGCCCATGCGCGCGGCGAGCGGAGCGGTCACCGCGCGGGCGCGCTCGGGATCGAGGCGCAGCGTGCCACCGGCGAAGTAATCGGGGTCGAGATAGCCGAGCACCAGCGAGGCGTCGGTCACGGTCGCCTCGCTGCCGCCGCGCCCGTAGCAGGCGGGGCCCGGCTCGGACCCGGCCGATTGCGGCCCGACCCTGAGCGCCCCGGCATCGTCGAGCACGGCGATGCTGCCACCGCCGGCGCCGATCGCGGTGACGTCGACCATCGGCACGCGGATTGTGTAGCCGTCGATCACCCCCTCGGCGCGGACGAGCGGCTCGCCGCCGCTGACGAGCGCGATGTCGCAGCTGGTGCCGCCGATATCGATCGATATGAGGTCGCCGGCTCCGGCCGCCTTGCCGACCGACAGCGCGCCAACGACCCCGGCCGCCGGGCCCGAGAGGAACAGCCGCACCGGGCGTTGCGCCGCGTTCGCCGCCGCGCTGATCCCGCCGCGCGACTGCATGATCTGCAGCGGCGCCGGGACGCCAACGGCAGCGAGGTCGGCGGCCATACGCGCGAGATACCCCGCGACGACCGGCTTCAGATAGGCGTCGAAGGCGGTGACCGCGGTGCGCTCGTATTCGCGGAAAGCCGGGTCAACTTGCGACGACAGCGAGACGGCGATGCCGGGGTGGGCGGCGGCGACGATCTCGCCGGCGCGGCGCTCATGCGCGGGGTTGAGGAACGAGAACAGGAAGACGATGGCGATGGCCTCGACCCCGTCGGCGGCGAGCTCGGCGGCGGCGCGGCGGACATCGTCTTCGTCGAGCGGGGTGACGATGTCGCCTTGCGCCGAGATGCGCTCGCGCACCTCCTTGCGGCGCGAGCCGGGGGCGAGGAAGCCTGGAGTTTCCGGCGACAGCACCAGATCGTACATGCGGTGGCGCATCTGCCGGCCGATCTCGAGCACGTCCTTGAAGCCGGCGGTGGTGATGATGCCGGTGCGCGCGCCCTTCCTTTCGATGACGGCGTTGGTCGCGACGGTCGAACCGTGGACGAAACGGGTGATCGCGGCGGGGTCGATGCCCCATTCGGCGCGCATCGCCGCGAGCGCGTCGCGCACCGCGGCAGCCGGGTCACCGCGCGTCGTCGGCCGCTTCATCAGGCGCAGCGAGCCGTCCGACCCGGCGCAAACGATGTCGGTGAAGGTGCCGCCGATATCGACGCCGACGGTGTAGCGGGTCATCGCCCGATTAGTGGCCCGCTGGCGTCGCCTCGGTGACGATCAGCGCGTCGAGGGCGACGACGCCCTTGCCTTGCGGGCGGACCAGCAGCGGGTTGATGTCGATCGACGAGAATTGGCCCTTTTGCACGGCAGCGAAGAGCGACAGTTTCGACAGGGTTTGCGCGAGCGCCTCGAGGTCGCAAGGCGGCTTGCCGCGGGCGCCTTTGAGGATGGCGGCGCCGCGTAATTCGCCGATCATCGCCCGCGCCTCCTCCAATCCGAAGGGCGCGATACGGAAGGTCACGTCGCGCAGCACCTCGACAAAGATGCCGCCGAGGCCGAGCAGCACAGTGGGCCCGAACACCGCGTCGTGCTGGACCCCGAGGATCATCTCGACCCCGTCGGTGAGCATCGGCGAAATGAGGACGCCTTCGAGATTGGCGTGCGGGGCGCGTGCGGCGACGCGGGTCATCAGCTCGGTGAAGGCGGAGGCCGCGTCGGCGGCGGCGACGTTGAGCATGACGCCGCCGATTTCGGTCTTATGGGTGATCTCGGGCGAGACGATCTTGAGCACCAGCCTCTCACCGAGGCTGGCGCAGGCATTGGCCTCGGCCTCGCTGGTGACGAGCCGCTCCTCAAGGATCGGCACGCCGGCGGCGGCGAGGATCGCCTTCGCCTCGTGCTCGCCGAGCGCGTGCTTGGGCAGCTTCGCGAGCCCGGCCGACACCGGCGTGATGGGGTGCGGCGGGGCAGCGATGCGCTCGGCGCAGCGGGTCGCGGCGGCGACGGCCTCGACCGCGCGCCACGGGTCTTCGTAGACGCCGATGCCGGCCGCTTCGTAGCGGCGCTGCATTTCGGGCGACGCGATGGCCGAGAGCGCGATGTAGCAGTCGGGGTAGCGCGCGGCGGCGCCGGTCAGCGAGTTGTAGAGCGGCTCGGCCATTTGCGGCGACGACGCCCAGGTGGTGAAGAAGCCGACCATCGAGGGGAATTTTTCCTTGCCGAGCAGCAGGTCGAAGCTCTTGTCGAGGATGCTTGGGTCATTGAGGGCCTGAGCCGTTACATCGACGGGGTTGCGCGGGGCGGCGAACGGCACCCAGCTCAGCACCTCTCTCTGCGAGTCGGCGGCGAGCGGGGTGAGCTCCAGCCCCTGTTCCTCGGCGGCGTCGGCCATCAACACGCCAGCGCCACCCGACATCGTCATCACCGCCAGCTTGCGCGAGCGCGGCAGCCGGCCGCGGGTGCAGGCATAGGCGATCTCGACGAGGTCTTCCGGCGTCTTGGCGCGCTCGACGCCGAGCTGGCGCAAGGCCGCGTCGTAGACCGCGTCGCTGCCGGCGAGCGAGGCGGTGTGCGAGGCCGCGGCGGCGGCGCCGATCTCCGAGCCGCCGACCTTCATCGCGATCACCGGCTTGCCGTTCTCCCGCGCCCGCTTGACCGCGGCGGCGAAACGCTCGCCGTCCTGGATCGCCTCCATGTAGCACGCGATCGCCTGGGTCTCGGGGTCGTCGGCGAGAAACGAGATGCCGTCGGCGACCTGCACCTCGGCCTCGTTGCCGGTCGACATCCACACGCCGACCGCGATGCCGCGCCGGGCGGTAAGGGCCAGGAGGTGGGTGCCGAACGCCCCCGACTGGGTGACCATTCCGAGCGGGCCGGATTGCGGCGGGCCTTCCTCGAGGAACGACGAGAAGGTCGGGGTGTGGCCGATCCGCATGTTGAAGAGGCCGAGGCAATTCGGGCCGCAAAGGCGGATGCCGCTATCGAGCGCGATCTTGGTGATCTGCTCCTGCAGAAGGCGGCCCTCCGGGCCGATCTCGGCGAAGCCGGCGGTGAACATGACGACGCCGCGCACGCCCTTCTTGACGCAGGCCTCCATCGCTTCGACCGCGAGATTGGCCGGCACCGCGATCAGGCCGAAATCGACCGCGCCGGGGACCGAGGCCAGGTCGGGGTATGCCTTGAGGCCCTGCACCTCGTCGCGGGTCGGGTTGATCGGGTAGATCGCGCCCTTGAACCCGGCCTCGCGGTAATAGCGCAGCGAGCGGCCGCTGATTCGGGTCGGATCGTTCGACGCGCCGAAGATCGCCACCGAACGCGGCGCCAACAAAGGTGCAAGAGGATGATCGGGCATGGGGGGCATCGCGGTGGAGGGCGGGATTGCCCATCCTTCGGGCAAATGCGGGTAAGCGCAAGGGCCAGCGATGCATACCCTCACCCTTCCCATCGCAGGCGCGATGGGGCCCCTTCCCTCTTCCGCAAGCGAGAGAGGGTGCCGAGCAAAGCGAGGCGGGTGAGGGTTACTCTGCGTCCAGCCCCGCCAGCGCGCCAAGGGTGATCGGCTTGTAGGGCGCGCGCGGGCGGTAGGCGCCAATTTCCTGGATCGGGCGGCCGAGCGTGTCGGCCATTACGGCGCTGACGATGGTCCCGCAGATACGGCCCTGGCACGGCCCCATGCCACAGCGGGTGAAGGCCTTGGCCTGGTTTGGGCCCTGGGCGCCGAGCCGGGCGGCCCGGCGGATTTGCCCCACCGTCACCTCCTCGCAGCGGCAGGCGATGATGTCGTCCTCAGGCACCAAGATCGCGGGCGCCGGTCGGTAGAGCCGGTCGAGCAGCAGACGGATCGCCAGCTCGCGCCGGAGCGCGGCGCGGATCGGGCCGGCGCGGCGGTCGCGCTCCGCCGGGTCGAGCTTGTCGAGGAAGTCGGCGACGTCGAGCGCGGCGAGGCGGCCGGTGAGCGCGGAGGCCTCGGCCCCGGCGATGCCGCCGCCATCGCCGGCGATTGAGATGGTCGGCAAGCTCGTCGCGCCCCATTCGTCGGCCACCGGGCGCCAACACAGCTGGGCGTCGTCCCAGCGGTGCTCGAGGCCAAGCGCGAGGCTTATCTGCGTGTTGGGGATAACGCCTTCATGCAGCAGCAGAAGATCGGCGGCGATCTCGCCGGAATCCCAAGCGACGGCCTCGAGCCGGTTGCGGCCGAGCGCGCGCAGGCCGGTCACCTCGCGCCGTATCGGGATGCCGGCGCGGCGAACCTCGCGGATGAGGCTGAGGCCTTTCCAAAGGGCGCGGCGGGCCGGCCACAACACGCGCGGCAACAAGCGCGCGGCGGCGTGGTAATTGCGGTGCGGCGCGGTTTCGAGGATCGCGGCGGGCGTCGCGCCGGCGCGGACGAGTTGCGCCGCGACCAGCCAAAGGAGCGGCCCCTGCCCGGCCAGCACCGCGCGACCCGACGGCACGAGGTCACCGGTCTTGAGCATGATCTGCGCCGCGCCGGCGGTCATTACCCCGGGGAGGGTCCAGCCCGGGATCGGCGCCGGGCGCTCGATCGCACCGGTGGCGACGAGGATGCGGCGGGCGCGGAGCGTCTCGGTTCCGCTGCCCGAGATCAGCGACAGCGTGCCCTCTGGGTCGAGGTGCCAGACGGTCGTGGCGGGGCGGTAGGTTGCACCGCTGGCGCGCAAGGCACCGGCGAGCTGGCGGCCGGCGAGATAATCGTCGCCGAGCGGCGAGTGGTCCTCTGCGCGCTCGATGCCACGATAGATCAGGCCGCCGGGCGCTTCCTGCTCGTCGATTAGCACGGTGTCGAGGCCGAGCTCGGCGGCGAGCGTCGCGGCCGCCATCCCGGCCGGCCCGGCGCCGATCACCGCGAAATCTACCCGCTCGAGCGTCATTCGATCCCGACGCTGCGCTTGCCGCGCTGGCGGCGGATCGCCATGCCGGGAGCGACGGTGACCATGCAGCTTTGCCGGTTGGGCTGGCCATCAATCTCGGCGAGGCAATCGAAGCAGATTCCCATCAGGCAATAGGGCGACCGCTTCGCGCCGGTAACTGGGGTCTCGCGGACGCTGGCGAGACCGGCGAGGAGCATCGCCGCGGCGGCTGAGACGCCTTGGGGGACGTGCAGCTCGGTGCCCTCGACGGTGACAGTCACCGTCGGGCCAACTGCCTCAGGCCGCCTGCGGAACATCGAAGCGCTTGGCGGAGAATGGCGCCATCATTGGATCGAGAGTGCCGGCGGCGATCATCGGCGCGAAGGCGTTGGCGTGGGCACCGGCGAGGGTGACGCCGCTATGGCAATTGGCGGTGAAGGCGCCGGAGAATTTCTCGCTCTCGTCGTAGATCGGCGTGCCGTCGGGCGGCATGACCCGCAGCGCCGCCCAGGCGCGCACCACCTGCAGTTCGGCGAGAAAGGGGAACGAGCGCACCGCACGCTCGGCCATCGCGCGCATCACGTCGGGACGCTGCGAGGTGTCGAAGCCGACATCCTCCATGCTGTCGCCGATCATGATGCCGCCCTCGACGGTCTGGCGGACGGTGGTGGTCGGCATCTCGAACACGCGAGACGCGCGCTCGGTGACGAGGATCTGGCCGCGCTGCGGGCGCACCGGCGCGGAGAGGCCGAACAGCGGCGCGAGCTTCGCGTTGCCGAGTCCGGCGGCGAGCACGATCTTCGGCGCCGAAATCTCGTCGGCGCCGGAGCCAAGGCGGAAATCATTGGGCGCGACGCCGGCGTAATCGACCGTGCGGTTGGGGATGTAGGTCCCGCCGCGGGCGATGAAGCCCTTGTGCAGCGCGTGTAGGAGATAGAGCGAATTGGCGTGGCCGTCGTAGCGCGTCCACGACGCGCCGACGACCGCCGGGCCGAGGCCGGGGAGCATCTCGCGCAAGTCGGCGGGTCCGAGCATCTTGTACTCGAAGCCGAAATTGCCAGCCTCCGCGCGCATCTGCTCCATGCGGGCGCGGCGTTCGTCAAACTCGGCGTCGGAGAGACAGAGGTGGACGCCTCCCGGCCGCTCGTGGCCGGTATCGATGCCGGTGCGCTCCTTAAGCTCGGCGGCGAGCGAGGGCCATTCCTCCGAGGAGAGCCGGGTCCAGCGCTGGTAATGCGGCGCTCCGAACCCCTTCGACTGGACCCAGACCAGGCCGAAATTGCCGCGCGAAGCGCGGAAGGCGACATCGCCCTCATCGATCAGCGCCGGTTTCAGCCCTTCTCGCGCCAGCCCATAGGCGATCGCCGAGCCGACCAGCCCGCCGCCGATGACGATCGCGTCGAAGCGCTGCATCCGGGGATCATAGTGGCCAGGCTCCCTGACCAGAAGCCCGCACCGGCGGCCTTTCTTGCCGCAGGGGCATGGCCCTTGCTAAGACAGGTCAACGATAGCGGGGAGGATTGGCATGGCGAGCGGATTCTGGCGGCTCATCGGCGCGGCATTCGCGCTCGCTCTACTGGCGGGAAGCGCGGAGGCGGCGACCTTCCGCTGGGCCAATGACGGCGACAGCAACTCGATGGACCCTTACGCCCGGTTGGAAACCTTCCTCCTGCTGTTCGACATGAGCTTCTACGAGCCGCTGGTGCAGTGGAACCGCGACATGAAGCTCGAGCCGGCGCTGGCGGTGGAATGGAGCCAGACCGACCCAACCACCTGGCGGTTCAAATTGCGCCAGGGGGTGAAGTTCCATGACGGCACGCCGTTCACCGCCGACGACGTGGTGTTCTCCTATGACCGGGCGACGCATCCGGGCTCCAACGTGGCGAGCCCGCTGGCGACGGTGAAGGCGGTGAACAAGATCGACGACTACACCATCGACTTCGTCACTGACGGGCCGGACCCGATCCTGCCCAACAACCTCCCGTCCGTCGCGATCATGTCGAAGAAATGGTGCGAGGAACACAACACCACCCGCGCCGCCGACCTGACCAAGAACGAGGAAAGCTACGCCACCCGCAACGAGAACGGCACCGGCCCGTTCATCCTTGTCGACCGCCAGCCGGACGTGAAAACCACCTTGAAGAAGAACCCGGATTGGTGGGGGCTGAAGGACAATTCCATCGGCTTTGACGACACTGTGTTCAACCGCATCGAGAACGCCTCGACGCGGGTTTCGGCGCTGCTCTCGGGCGAGTTCGATTTTGTCTACACGGTGCCGCCGCAGGACACCGACCGGATCGAGAAGACAGCGGGGATGAAAATCTGGCAGACGCCGGAATTGCGAACGATCTTCCTCGGCATGGACCAGAGCCGCGACGAGCTGCTGGAATCGAACATCAAGGGCAAGAACCCGTTCAAGGACAAGCGGGTGCGCGAGGCGTTCTACAAGGCGATCGACGAGGACGCGATCGCCACCAAGGTGATGCGCGGCTATGCCCACGTGACCGGGCTGATGGTCGGGCCCGGGGTCAACGGCTACGACCCGGCGCTCGACAAACGCTTTCCGGTCGATATCGACGGCGCGAAGAAGCTGCTCGCCGATGCCGGTTATCCCAACGGGTTCGAGGTCGGGTTCGACTGCCCGAACGACCGCTACGTCAATGACGAGCAAATTTGCCAGGCGGTAGTGGCGATGCTCGCCAAGATCGGAGTCAAGGTGAACTTGCTGGCGCAAACCCGCGCTAAGTATTTCGGCAAGATCCTCGGGCCGGGATACAATACGAGCTTCTATCTCCTGGGCTGGACGCCGGGAACGCAAGACGCGCTCGACATGATCAAGGCGCTGGCAATGACCCGCAGCGGCAAGATCGGCACCTTTAATGTCGGGGGATACTCGAACCCGGCGCTCGACGACCTCGCCGGCAAAATCCAGGTCGAATTGAACCAGGACAAGCGCAACTCGCTGATCGCTCAGGCGCTAACGTTGATCAAGGACGATTACGCCTACATCCCGTTGCACCAGCAGATCGTCGTGTGGGCGACCCGCGACAATGTCACCGTGGCGCCGATGGGCAACAATCTGTTCCAGCTCAGATACGTGACAATGAAGTGACCGACCGGGTCGCGACCCGGTCGGTCATCCCGGCGCAGGCCGGGGTCCATCGGGGTCGCCGGTTCCAAGCCCGGGCATGAGGGTCGAGATGAAATTGGGCCGCGCCGCTTCTCGCCGACACATGGGCCCCGGCTTTCGCCGGGGAGCGTAAGGGCATGCTCGCCTTTGTTATCCAGCGCCTGTTGCAGTCCGTGCTGGTGATGCTGACCGTGGCGCTGATCGCCTTTGCCCTGTTCAACTATGTCGGCGACCCGATCAACAGCATGGTCGGCCAAGACACAACTCTCGCCGACCGCGAGCGGCTGCGCCAGGAACTCGGGCTCAACGACAATTTCGTGGTGCAGTTCGCGCGCTTTGTCGGGCACGCCACGGAAGGGAATTTCGGCCTCTCCTACCAGCAGGCGCGGCCGGTCGGTACGATCATTCTCGAAAAGATGCCGGCGACGCTGGAGTTGAGCTTCATGGCCGCGTTCCTGGCGCTGCTCTTCGGCGTGCCGATGGGAATTTATACCGGGCTCAACCGAAGTAGCTGGACATCACAGGCCTTGCTGGCGATATCGCTTGTCGGCGTATCGCTGCCCACCTTTCTCATCGGCATCCTCCTCATCCTCATTTTTGCGGTGGTCCTCGGCTGGCTGCCCTCATTCGGGCGCGGCTCGGTGGTGCATATTGGCTGGTGGACGACGGGGTTCCTCACCGTCGACGGCTGGCGCGCGATCATCCTGCCGTCGATCACGCTGGCTCTGTTCCAGATGACGCTCATCATGCGGCTGGTGCGCGCCGAGATGATCGAGGTGTTGCGCACCGACTACATCAAATTCGCCCGCGCCCGCGGCCTCACCAGCCGCGCGGTCAATTTCGGCCACGCGCTGAAAAACACGCTGGTGCCGGTGATGACGATCACCGGGGTGCAATTGGGCTCGATCATTGCATTCGCCGTCATCACCGAAACGGTGTTCCAGTGGCCGGGCATGGGGCTGATGTTCATCCAGGCGGTGACCTTTGCCGACATACCGGTGATGGCGGCCTATCTCGTGTTAGTCGGATTCTTCTTCGTGGTAATCAACCTCGTCGTCGACCTGCTCTACTACGTCGTCGACCCGCGCCTCAGGGTCGAGCGTGAGGTGGCCGGTGGCTGAAATCACCGCCCCGCCGTCGATCGCCGCCCTACCGGGCCGGTTGCGACGCTTCGCCGAGAGCGACCTGCTTTACAGCTTCCGACGCTCGCCGGTGACGGTGGTGGCGGCGGCCGTCGCGTTCATCGTCGTCGCCTCGGCGCTGCTGGCGCCGCTGATAGCGCCGCACGATCCCTATGACCTCGCCTCGCTGAGCCTGCTCGACGCGACCGACCCGCCGGCCTGGCTCGCGGACGGCAATTGGAGCTACCCGCTCGGCACCGACAACCAGGGCCGCGACGTGCTGTCGACGATCCTCTACGGGACCCGGCTGTCGCTGGCGGTCGGGGTATCGGCGGTGATCCTGTCGATGCTGCTGGGGGTGACGCTCGGCCTTATCGCCGGCTGGCGCGGCGGCTGGATCGATACGGTGATCATGCGCGTCGCCGACGTGCAGCTGAGCTTTCCGGCGATCCTTATCGCGCTGTTGATCGACGGCGTGGCGCGGACGATGCTGCCGCGCGACGCGCAGAACGAGATCACGATCTATGTACTGATCCTGGCGATCGCGCTCAGCTATTGGGTGCATTTCGCCCGCACGGTGCGCGGCTCGACGATGGTTGAGCGCAACAAGGAATACATCCAGGCGGCGCGCGTCATCGGGGTGCGCCCGGCGCGGATCGTCGTCGGACATTTGTTGCCCAACGTGATCGGGCCAGTGCTGGTGATCGGAACGATCAATCTGGCGACCGCGATTCTGACCGAGGCGACCCTGTCGTTCCTCGGCGTCGGACTGCCGCCGACCCAGCCGTCGCTCGGCACCTTGATCCGCGTCGGCAACGACTATTTGCTGTCGGGCGATTGGTGGATCTCGATCTTCCCGGGGATCGTGCTGGCGCTGCTGATCCTGTCGGTGAATTTGCTCGGCGACTGGCTGCGCGACGCGTTCAATCCCAAACTTAGATAGCCGTGCGCAACATCGAGCCGCTGCTCAAGGTCAAGAACCTCCGGGTCGAGGTGCCGACAAGGCGCGGCATCCTGGTCGCGGTCGACGATGTCAGCTTCGACATCGCGCCGGGCGAGGTGCTCGGCGTCGTCGGCGAGTCGGGCGCCGGCAAGTCGCTAACCGGCGCGGCGATCATCGGGCTGCTGGAGCCGCCGCTCAGGATCGCCGGCGGGCGGATCAGCCTCGGCGGACGGCGGATCGATACGCTGCGCTACGAGGCGATGCGGCGGGTGCGCGGCAAGGAAATCGGCGCGATTTTCCAGGACCCGCTGACCAGCCTCAACCCGCTCTACACGGTCGGCCAGCAGCTGATCGAGACGATCCGCACCCATCTCGATATGAACGCCGCCGAGGGGCGGGCGCGAGCGCTGTCGCTGTTGAAGGAGGTCGGCATCGCCGCCGCCGAGGAGCGCATCGACCACTACCCGCATCAGTTCTCCGGCGGGATGCGCCAGCGGGTAGTGATCGCGCTGGCGCTCGCCGCCAACCCGCGCCTCATCATCGCCGACGAGCCGACGACGGCGCTCGACGTGTCGATCCAAGCGCAGATCATCGCGCTGTTAAAGCGGCTGGGACGCGACCACGGCACCGCGATCATGCTGGTGACTCACGACATGGGGGTGATCGCCGAGACCGCCGACCGGGTCGCGGTGATGTATGCCGGGCGCATCGTCGAGATCGGCCCGGTGCGCACCATCATCGACCACCCGAGCCACCCCTATACGGTCGGGCTGATGGCGTCGATCCCGCGCACCAGCGGGCAGCGCGGCCGGCTGCAGCAGATTGACGGGTCGATGCCGCGTCTCACCGCGATCCCGCCGGGCTGCCCGTTCAACCCGCGCTGCCCGCAGGTCTTCAACCGCTGCCGGGTCGACCGGCCCGAGCTGATGCCGGCCAAGGAGACGCTGGCGGCGTGCTGGCTTTACGTCGAGGCGACGGCTGAGCGCGTTCGTGTCTAGGCGGCGGCCCCTCACCCTCCCACGGCTTCGCCGCGGGTCCCTCCCTCTCCCCGCGTTCGCGGGGCGAGGGGAACGAACACCGGCGCGCTCCCTCGCCCCGTTTACGGGGAGAGGGCTGGGGTGAGGGGCTAATGCCGACCGACGACACGATACTCGAAGTCACCGACTTGAAGCGCCATTTCGACGTGTCGCCGCCGGCATTGGAGCGGCTGCTGCAAGGCAAACACCGCGCCACGGTGAAGGCATTGGATGGTGTCAGCTTCTCGATCAAGCGCGGCGAGACCTTTTCGCTGGTCGGCGAATCTGGCTGCGGCAAGACTACCGCGGCGCGCTGCATTGTCGGGCTCTATCGGCCGACCGCGGGGAACATCGTCTTCGACGGGGTCGATCTTGCGAGCCTGACGCAACGCAAGGCGATGGCGCCGGTGCGGCGGCGCATGCAGATGATCTTCCAGGACCCCTATGCCAGCCTCAACCCGCGCTGGCGGGTGAAGAAGATCGTTGCCGAGCCACTGGTAACGCATGGGCTCGTCACCGACAAAGGCGAGCTGCGCGCGCGGGTCGGCGAGCTGTTGGAGCAGGTGCGGCTGTCGGCGGCCGACGGCGAGAAATTCCCGCACGAATTCTCCGGCGGGCAGCGCCAGCGCATCTCGATTGCCAGAGCCTTGGCGGCGAACCCGGAGTTCCTCGTCTGCGACGAGCCGACCTCGGCGTTGGACGTATCGGTGCAGGCGCAGATCCTCAATCTGATGAAGGATTTGCAGCGACGGCTCGGCCTCACCTATCTGTTCATCTCGCACAATTTGGCGGTGATCTATCAGATCAGTGACCGGGTCGGGGTGATGTATCTCGGCAAGCTCGTGGAGCTGGCGAGCGCCGACCAGCTCTTCGCGAGGCCGCGGCATCCGTACACGCGGCTGCTGCTGGAGACGATCCCGCGCCTCGACCCGCACGGCGAGCGCGAGCCGGTGGCCGGAGAGGTGCCAAACCCGATCGACCCGCCGCCCGGCTGCGGCTTCCACCCGCGCTGCCCCTATGCCAACGCGCGCTGCCGGGTCGAGCCGCCGAAGCTCATCGACACCGACGGGACGCTCGTCGCCTGTCATGCGGTCGAGGAAGGACGGTTGCCAGCGGTTGAGCGGGCGGTGCCGGCGAGCGTAACGCAGCAATAAGGACGCCATCCCGGCGAAGGCCGGGACCCATGGCGGGAATAGGCCCCGGCCTTCGCCGGGGTGGTTTGAGAGAAGCAGTAGTCTCAATCGTCATTCCCGCGCAGGCGGGAAGCTCGGGCTAGCGATGGAGCGGCCGCCCCTGGGTCCCCGCTTTCGCGGGGATGACGAATTTGTCGAGCAGCCCTAGAAAAACACCAGGGTGCGGACCTCGATGCTCTCGCGCGGCGGGGCGTTGTCGGGCGTGTTGGGGTCGTCGAAGGCGCCATGCGCCGAGAACCGCGCCGCGTGCTCGCGGGCAGAATCGTAGCAGCTGATCAGGATCGCCTCGTCCGGCTGCATCTTCGGGAAATAGTACCAGCGTTGGTTCGGGTTATAGGTGACCGCATAGGTCTCGCCGGTGCGGTCGGGGTAGCGCAAATCGGACGGTAAGAGATTGTCGTAGTCGAGCGTCTGGGAATCGCACAGCACCAGCGGCGAGCGCAGCAGCGGGCCGGCGATCGGGCGCCAGACATTGTTGACCGCGAAACGGTGCTTGAGCAGTTCGGTCGCCTCCTCGCCCATCAAATCGCGCACGCGCTGCGGCGCCGACCAGGCGGTGTAGTCGTTGTGGACGCGGCCGGCCGGCATCTTGACGCCGCTGCCCTTAATCGCCGCCTTGGCGGCGTTGCGGACGATGTGGTCGAAGGCGACGACCTTCTTGGCGCCGGTCGCCTCGCGCATCAGCCGCTCGCATTCGGGGTAGTAGATTTCGGTGATGATCTTCTCGTCGTAGAGGTCGCTGGCGGCGGTCTTGTGATGGACCAGCGCGAAGCCCTCGCGGTCGAGCGACGGCGCCGCGTCGCGCGCGTCGCAAACGGTGACCGGGTGTTCCTCGTTCTCAGTGTTGCGCACCGGCACGCCCGGGGGTGGGTCGTAATTGTAGGAGTACGGCTTTTCACTCATCGGCGCCGTAAAGTTCACCGGCGCGACGACCCCCTTGCGCTGCGTGTTTGCCAAGCCGTCCATGAGACCCTCCGGTCGAAATGCGGTGCGTTGAGATCAGCCTAGAGCAAAAGCGAGCGAGATTGAATCGCTTTCCCCGCCTTGCCCTCCTATAGCTGCCACGATCTTATCATCGCCGCTGACGATTTTTCCTTCCCCCGGAGCGCGGCGCCTGCTCGACAACTCCAGGCCCCGGAGAAACTATTATCCGAACTGACGCGTTCGGGATCTTGCGCACAAGGCTGGCAATTGGGACTTTCTTGGCTTTCGCCTCCTGGATGATCGCATTCAAATCGTCGCCATTGATGGTCTTGCCTTCATCCGCCATCAAAATAGTATCTATTTTAAACGGCGCTTCGTTGTAATCGCCATCGGAAGTAGTTTTATTGATGATATGTTCAAGAGCCTCATCTTTCAGGACGTCAGACATACCTTCCCCATGGGAAGTCCGATGCTTGTAGATCGGCAATGCTCGAATCGCCTCTATATTGATTATATCCATTTCACTCAACGGCAGATGGTAATCCCCATAATTAATGAAGGCCATTTTGTTTATTCGCATCTGCAAATGATAATGAGGATGCTTCGCATGCTCCGAGGTCGCATGTCCTAAATAATCAGCTTCGGCACATGAGAAAGCCCATTCAATATCTTTATATCGTATCGTTATCTCGAATACCTTATTTTCAGTCCCCTCCTCTGCGATGTCATTAATGTTCCGCGCAAAATCTGCCTCGTTAGCTACCCAACGAAGGCAATTATCCCGTTTACAAAGCAGGAGAATTCCGGCATAATCCGCATCCTTAATTGGGGAGCGGAGCCGTGTTGGGACATTTGCAAAATCCCATTTTCCAGGATGAGAACAAAGCCCGCGAGTGGTTTGAAGCGCGGATTTGGCCCAACGGCCCGTTTTGCCCGCACTGCGGCGAAACTGAGCGCGTAACCCGCTTGCAAGGTAAGGCGCACCGTCCCGGTCTATTCCAGTGCAATTCCTGCCGGGAGCAATTCACCGTCACAGTCAACACGGTCTGCGAGGACTCCAAGGTTGCGCTTACCAAGTGGCTCCTGGCGCTGTACCTGCTCAATTCGAGCAAGAAGGGCATATCCGCGCTCCAGATGCACCGCATGATGGGCGGCAGCTATAAGACTTGGTGGTTCGTCTGCCATCGCCTCCGCGAGGCGATGCGCGAAGGTAAAATGCCCGGCGGTCTCGGCGGCGCAAACAAGGTCGTGGAGATCGATGAGACCTATGTCGGCGGCAAAGAAGCGAACAAACACGCCTGGAAGCGCACTCCGGGCAGACAGGGCGGCAAGGGCAAGGCTCCTATACTGGCGTTGGTTGAGCGTGACGGCTCAGTCCGTTCGTTCCACGTCCCGCATGTGAGCGCCACTAGCTTACGTCCGATCATTGTCACGCAGGTCAACCGCGCCTCGTACCTGATGACCGATGACGCGGCGGTCTATACCGGGATCGGGCGCGAATTTGCCGGACACGGCTCGGTCAACCACTCAGCCGAGGAATATGTGCGCGCCGGTTTCTGGCACACCAACACGGTCGAAAACTATTTCTCGATCCTCAAACGCGGCATTTTCGGCACCTATCACCACGTCTTGGAAACCCACCTGCATCGATACGGCGCAGAGTTTGATTTCCGCTATAACCACCGCTCAGGTCTTGGTTTCTCCGATATGGACCGCACTGAGATCGCTGCGGCTGGCATCGTCGGCAAGCGTCTTACCTATCGGCGGCCTGACGAAAACCTGCCGATTGAAGAAGAAATCCCGGACTTCTAAGCCGGTCCTAACTCGCCGCCAGTTCCAAGCGATTCTTGCCACCATTAAGCGCGAAGCCAAGCTATGAAGCGCCTCCTCCTCGTGTTCCAACTTGCATTTATCGCCCTCGGAATAGACCTCGCAGTTTGCGCCTACCGAGACGGGTCAATGGGTCAGGGTGTCATCGACATCCTTGATCAAGCCCAATATGGAATAGATAAAGCCTTCGCCAGTCTCGGCGTCCTCGAAGCTAAGCAGGACTTAGCTAAGCGGGGATGGCGATGACCCGTCCGCTCGCGCCGCGATCTCGGCCAAGCCCCAATGATGGAGCTAAAAATGGCTAAGAGCCTGACTGAAAAGGAATTGAGTGATCTCAATAGGTTGTGATTCCATCGCAGTTGCGACACCAACGGTGGGGTTCACAATGGCCTGGACCGAGATCACTCGCCGACACTAT
>Ga0209517_10000998_pt1 | contig 45466 bp, 51 predicted proteins | sample PeaSoiMetSII2010_FD_187695 | JGI IMG/M metagenome (GOLD analysis project Ga0209517, IMG submission 187695) | Peat soil microbial communities from Weissenstadt, Germany - SII-2010 (SPAdes) (version 2) | ecosystem: Environmental > Terrestrial > Soil > Wetlands > Peat | place: Germany...
CAAGGGCATGTTAAACATGGAATCTGGGTCTTGTTTCGAGACCGAATATTATCAAAGAACGTTTCTCGAAAAACTTTCGAAAAATCAGTGAGTCAGAAGAGACCCTTTTTTCAGCATCCTGCTAGGGGGCTTCGTTTTAGGAGGTCAGAGTATCCCAACCGTCGCCGTTGTGTGTACGAAGTGCGGCTGGGTAGCAGAACACGCTCTCGGCGTGTTGAAGCTTCTTCCGAAAGAACATGACCCGAAACCGGAGGGCGAAAAATGAACGCTACTTCCGGGAATAAAAGCACTATAAAAGCGCAACTTGGGGATCAAATCATTCAGAACACAGAATTGAGCATGAACCTCGGGCAGAAGATCATCACTACTACCGAGGACAAAGTCCGTCTCGCAGTGCTTACGCATTTGCAACGTCTCGAACGAAGACATCTGTGGATCGCCCCCGCTGGTATCCTCATACCGATCTTGGCAGCATTTGTGACCGCAGATTTCAAGGACGTGTGGTTTATAAAAGCAGCAACATAGAGCGCATTATTCATTTTCTGCGGGTTTGCGTCACTTGTATGGCTCGTTATCGCTATCTTTCAAGCGTGGAAGTCTCCTAGCATTGAAGATTTCGTTGCAGCCCTTAAACCTCCCACGACAACAGAACCAACTCGGGAAAACTAAACTGGACAATTGAGCGTGCTGTCCACAAAAGGAAACCACCACCCGCACCACGCCTTATTTTGCGGCCATCCCAAGATCCAAAAAACTGGACAAAAAATGGGTGGGACTGCATGGGAAATGGGGTCTTTTTTCGCCTCAAAATCACCCGAACAAAGGATTATCGGGATCAGAACTGATTTTCGCCGGGCGGGTGAGAGTGAAGGCGCCGTATTGAATGCCACGATCGAGTGTTCGTGTGACCGGATTGTGAGGAGCAGGGAGGAGGTTTTGGCTCGAATCTCGCCTGATTAAGTAAGTACCTGATAATGCTTAAATTTGCATTGTTTCCCGCAGAAGGGATAATTAACATAAAAGTAAAGTGGAAAAGCACGATCATAGATCATTTGAGGTTTGGGAGGTATCCATGAACTCGAAAGAAAAGCTCATTTTTATAATTCTTGCAGTTCCGTTCCTGCTTGCTTCGGCTTATATCGCCGATGCAGGCCTGGCGGGCGCGATGGCGCCGGCCGGCGACAACTTGATTGTCAAAGTCCTTCCTGTGGTTTCCTGGTCGAACCCGGGAATTTCGCTGTCGTCCTCCGGCCTGGCATTGCCTTACAACAGTTACTCAGCACGTGACCTGGATGTAGGGCCATATCAGTATGGCAACATTAATCAACCCTGTAAAGTTCCGACATATAATTACTCAGGAGAGACATATTACTTGCCATGCCGATAACGGAGTCACTAACAATCCTGGCTAGTTTCCATCCGGAAAGGGTCCTTTTCCGCCCTGGCGGCGTCAATCTTCGGGTTTGCTTGTGCGGCGCCCCCTCACGGGGCTAGCTAGATGGGGGGCCATTCCAAAAAGGATAGTTCCACTCGTAGTCTTTTGGTGGAGGTTTGATGAACTTGGGTTTGAGAAAGGTTTCCACTAACTTATCGGCCTTGGCTTTGACTACCGGTTTCAGGTATTCAGGGACTTTTGGTCTTGCTGACTTCGGCGGTACATACATCCATCGCTTTTTGGTCGCAATTGCAAACCTACCTTCTTTGCAGAGGTGGAGACAACAAGACTTTTCCTACCAGCATTTCCAGCTTTTTCACACATTTGATCGTGCCTGATGGATTTCCGGGAGAAGAAAATCGGTTCTTTGGGGGACCTATTCGGGCTCATCGAATCTCAAGCTCAACAGCACTTCGTCGCCGATAACGGACCTGACCTTGTATGGCAAGGCCCTGAAGAGCTTCATCATTCTGCCGTTTTCCAAGGACGTTACGGCAAAAAGGCCCGTTATTCCATTCTCTCTGGCAGCCTCGGCGAGCTTTGCTATGAGCGCCCTCCCAAGTCCTCTTCCCTGCCAGTCCTTGCTTACGGAAAAGGCGACTTCCGCCATGTTCTTTGCCTCATCCAGGTGATATTCCCCAATTCCTACGACCTTCTCGAAGCCCAGGTCCCCGACAACCGCCACCACAGTGAAGCTCTTAACGTAGTCGGTTCGGGAGATATCTTCCACATCTGTTTGCGAGAAGCTCGTTCTAAGCCCGAAGAATCTTGAAATCACATCCTGGGTGTCCAAATTATAGAAGTGCTCCTGAAGCCACCTCTCATCCACCGGTTTGGTCGGCCTCAGGGTAACCAGTTCTCCATCGATCTCGACTATTTCCTCACGTTTTATCGGGTATATACCGTGAATTGATTCTTTCAGGGTGCGCTCGGGGCCCAGCAGGCCGATCTTTTTTGCCTCATGGAAAAGCTCTTCGCGAAAATCGGGATGGGCAATGCTGATCAGGGCCAGCGCTCTCTCCTGGTAGCTCTTACCGAACAGGTTGACCGCACCGTATTCGGTCACCACGTATTGGACTTCTCCTCTCGGAACTACGACGGCGCAATCGCCAAGCGCCGGGACAATTCGGCTCTTCTTGCCATCCGCCGTAGTCGAGGTCAGCATTAGGATGGATTTGCCGTCCTCGCGAAGAGATGTTCCTTTTATGAAATCGAGTATACCCGTCAGACCCGAATAATGATTGAAGATGAGGGCATCCGCCGCTACCTGGCCAGTGATATCAATGGCCATTGCCACGTTCATGCAGACCATCTTGTTGTGGCGTGCGATGACGCGTGGGTCGTTCACATAGTCCGACGGGTGAAACTCCACCGAGGGATTGTAATGCAAAAACTCATAGAACTCTCGGGTCCCAATAGCAGTGCTTGCGACCAACTTTCCCTCGTTGAATCCTTTTTTGCGATTGGTAATGACGCCCCTTGAGACTAGGTGCATCATGTCAGTTGTCAGAAATTGAGAGTGGACGCCCAGATCGTTCTTATCGGCGAGAGCTAGAAGGGTTGCGTGTGGCGATGTCCCAAGACTGATTTGAATTGTGGACCCATCGTCAACGAGATTTGCGATATGGCGCCCGATGACATCGGCCCGATCCGACTCCGGAAAGGCATCAATAGTGAGGAGATCCTCGTCGTGTTCCACGATAAGATCGACATCGTTTACATGTATGAAACTTTGACCGAGCACCCAGGGCATCTCTGAATTAACCTGAGCAATGACAAGGTCGGCGGAAAGAGCAGCTGACAAGGTTACATCCACTGAAACCCCCAGGCTCATCCATCCGAAATCATCCGGAGGAGTGACCTGAATGAGAGCCACGTGCAAAGGGAGCCTTCTGCTCTTGAACAGGCGAGACACCTGGGAAAGATTGATCGGGGTGAGGAAACGCACGTTCCTGGCCAAATCTTTGGATCTTACAGATCCGAGATAAAAGGACCGAATGTTCATACTCTGGCTTAGTGATTTGTCTGCGATGGAAGTGAGCGAAGTACTTTCAAGGGAGAGAAGACGGACTATTTCGAGGTCGGAAAATGATCCGGCCGCATCGTACAAGCCCCGCACGAGACACTGTGGCTCACCGCATGAGGACCCGATAAAGACCCTTTGACCCGATTTGATTAAACGTAATGCCTTCTCAACAGAGTGAATCTTTTCTGCATAGTCGTCTGCCCAGTAGCTTGCAGTTGCCATAGCAAATCCTCACGAGAGAGCGTTCCAACGTAGATTGAGAGACCGTGATTAACGTGAATTTGTGGATTCAGCTTCCTGTCATGAACTGGTCAAGATGTGAGTTCAGATATACTTTTTCAGTTTCTCACATGACGGTTTTCTTGTCCACGGGAAAGGGGCATTAATAAAAAACGGCCAACCCTTCTACAATTTCTTCCTGCTGTAAGCTATATCAACCGCCATGCAAATCTCTCAGTTTGCCGCAGATAAAACTGATTAAAACGAGTCGCCAGAATGGCGATTTCAGTTCAGAGTCAAAAAACCTTCGAGGCATCTTTGGCTGAACGGCCCGATGGACAACCTCGGGCATGTAACTGAATGCATTCGGAGTACTTCGATGTATCTGGGAAGCCGGGGAAAGATCAGGGTTCGAATCCTGTCAGGCGTATAGTAGAATGAGGGGTTACGGTCAATGGACTGTGACCTCTTTCGCGTCTGTGTGAGAGTACTTCATAGCCAGGGTGTTATTCTCTATACGGTTTAAAGCGGTCGGTCTTTCTCGCGTGCCCGGGCCTATTTTGTGAGAAAGAACTTTCTTGCAATGTGGTCCCATCCTTCCGGATCGACTGCCCTGGCGATGCCCCGGATGGGCTGACCGCAGTCCGCAGAGATTTGGACCTCTGCCTGAGGCGCCGCAAGGTCGGTCAGTGATTGGCCAATGTTTTCAAGCCATTGCCCCACTATGCAGTCCGGAATCATGTTTTTCATATTGGAAGTCAGGTTGGTGCTCTTCACTTTGAACATCCAGCCGTTTCCGTAAGGGTCTTCAAAAGCGACCCCGGGGGCGTTCGCCACTGCATCGTTGATCGCCACAATTTCGCCCTGAATCGGGGACAGCATATGAATCACCCGCGAATCAATTTTGAAGCCCCAGCCCAAAGATCCCTGTCTCACCTGGGATCCCAACTTCGGCAACGAAATCGAATCCGCCGAACCCAGGAGTTTTACAGCGAAATCGTCCATGCCCACCGTCACAATGTCCGCGCTCTCAACTCTCGCCCATGCATGACCGGGATGAAAAACGACATCGGAAGGGGCAAGAAACGCGAAGCGCTCAAACAACGTCCCGGCCATGTCGTCGACTTTTTCCAGCTTGGTTTTTGGGCCGGTGAGCACTCGCCAAAAGACGATGAAACCAAACAGGCCGAGCAGCGCAATAATGTACTCCACCTGTTTTGCGTGATACATATTCGCTAAAATGTCCATGCTGCTCACCCTCCTTAGAATTTTGAGCTTTAACCGTTATAGTTTATCACGAAACGCGAATTTCATCCAAAGGCAAAGTGGTAAATAACTTATGCCGATTTATCGCATACTTAAAACTCGCTATTGAAAATGCACTTTTTCTGATTTTCCCGCATTCTGTTGGCGCTAACTTTCGGACTTATTTGATAAACACTCCATTTTGGGATGTCAAAAATGCGCCAGGCATGAAGCCCGCAACTCTCCATTTGTCATACTGTGGGAGCAGCTATGTAATCAAAGGAACACGAGGTCTCCAGTCAGGGGGCCAGTGATCTTAACTAACAGAAACATCACTGGATTTCGCCCCCCCCGGACTAAACACTTCCTGGGCAGGTCCCGCCGGAATGACGGAGTGTGCGTGGGAACCATTTACTACTTAGTTGACAATGTACCAGATAATTACATCGGAGAAGCTATTGCGGCCGATTTACTAACCTGCAAACCTATTGCCGGAATCAAATGATTTACCGCCTAAAATCCAGAAAGAGGCGCTGCTAATGGTTTTTAATTGCAAAAATATGGATTCTCATCACTAACACGGGAAGCGCAATTTGCTTCCCGTGTTATATGACTCTTCATCACTTCTTTTTGTCCTTCTCATAGCTTTCCTGGAAAACCTTGGGATTGATATTGCCCGAACCGGTCCCACCGCAATCCGGGATGTAGCAGGAAACATCGATGAACTCGCATTTCTTTTTGCATGCAGGACAAGTTTCCGGCGGGGAAGATACATCCAGTGTGTTTCCGCAGTTGTTGCATTTCCAGATCGCCATATTGTTTCTCTCCTTTTATTGGATTCGCATCAAAAGAATCGAAGTGCAGTCTGCACGAAACCGGACTGCACTTCGATCTATACGCTAAGACTTCCAAAGTCCGTGCAGCGTGCAGTATTCTCTGACCGTTACCGGCCCAGCTGTCACGGGGAAAACGGCTTCCGGCCGGGCGCCGGGCTTAAGGTAGCGGCGGTAGGCGGCATCTCCGACGGTCAGTTCAATCCATTCTATAAAATGGCTATCGTCCATGGGATGTGCAATGCTCCCCACTGTGACTTTGATTCCGTCGCTCGTTTTTTCTACAACGGGAACATGTTTTTCCTTTGACGCATCGGTCGCATTCTCGATGAACTGCCTCATCGTCTGTGCGCAGCAGACAAGTGCTCCCGGCCCCCCATGCATGACTTCGACGATGTTGCCGCATTTTTCGCACTTATAAACCTGTGCTCTTTGAGCCATTGAATCCCCCTCTAGTCCATTTTTGAAAATGCCTTGGCGCTCGAACCGCAAACGGGGCAGGCGCCGGGCGCCCCATCGGCACAGGTGTACCCACAAACCGAGCAGACGTAATAGTCGGTCTCAATGGCGCTATCCATGCTGTCGAGCGCCTGCTGGTAAAGGGAGGCGTGCACGGCCTCGACCGCGTTCGCGTAGGTAAAACTCCTCAGTGCCGCCTGGTTTCCTTCCCGTTTGGCCGCTTCGATCATCGGGGGATACATCTCCATGAATTCATACGTCTCGCCTGCGATTGCCGACTTGAGGTTCTCAGCCGTGCTCCCGATTTTCCCCAGGGCCTTCAGATGCGCGTGTGCATGAACTGTTTCCGCTTGGGCGGCCGCACGGAAAAGCTTCGCAGCCTGCATGTGACCTTCTTTTTCAGCCTGCCTGGCGAAGGCAAGATACTTCCTGTTCGCCTGGGATTCGCCTGCAAATGCCTGAAGCAGATTCATTTCGGTTTGTGCGTCCTTCAGTTTTGACTGCATTTTTACTTTCCTCCAATAATTTTCGTGTTCAGAGCGCCTTTAACTTCCGATGTAGCCAAGCCGGCCGGCCGTCGTTTCGCTGCTCCTGCGCCAGAAGGCCACAAGCCTTTTTTGACGTGGGCTTCTATCTCCTCTGCGGCCGCCTTTTTGATCTTGTAGGCCGAATCCCTCAGAAGACCGTAGAGAACACCACAGCCAACATCTTCCCTGGCCCCATCGCCCTGATCGGCGATTGCAACCATTGCTTCCGTCAGTTCAAGTGTCTTTTTAAGCATTTCATTGCACATTTTCATCTTCCGTCCTCCTAAAAGGATTCGCACACAGGTAAAGGCAATGAAAGTGCCAACCTCGGAGCAGGCCGCAAGAATCCGTCTATATCGTTTCAATACGGCCAGTTAGGGTTTATCCGGATTGACTAGTTCTGACAGTGTCAGGAGGTGTGAGACACCGGTGAGACAGCGCGGAATGGATCACGCCGTACCGGCAAGCCCTGCTAAATCAAGGACAGTGGCACACGTTCGGCAAAGGAAACCGTCTCATGTTAGAGCCCGAGACATAAGTGTCTCACGAGACACTCATCGGGGATTGAGGGATTGAGTCGAACCTATACCTATGTTTGGAACGCCACTTCGACCATGAAACTACCGGCATTTGTTTCGAAGGGAACCGCGAGCCGGGGACCGTTAGCCACATGCATTATGGTGTGGCCCTTCCCCCCGACTATTGTCGGTATTCCAGCCTGGAGAATGAATCCATCTTCGGCGAGCCGCCTTCTGGCATCTCCGCAGATCATGTTGGTAAGTTCTCCTACGGCATCTCTTACCTCATGATTCAATTCAGTGAAAGGCTCTCCTAAAAGGTTCGATGCAATGTCTTTAATGCATTTCTCAGTGAAAATTAAAGCCATAGACCCTTGGGCTGCGCCGGTGATCCCGATAATCGCGGAAACATCTCCCATAGCAAGATCATCCTTCTTGAGAAAGGGTCTCCCGGGTCTGGCATCAACTTGAGCCATAGTCTTGAGCACATGCATGGTCGCGGCAAGAAAGGGGTTAATGATCTTTACATCAATCATCTGCTCTCCATCACGAAGGAATAATTTTGGCGAGTTTTTCCGCGAACACCGCCGGGCTAAAGGGTTTAACAACATAATTGCTGACTTTGGCCTTGATCGCCTCGACAATATTTTCTTTTTGGGCTTCGGCAGTAACCATCAGGAAGGGAAGGCCTTTTAGCCGTTCATCCGCCCGCACCATCTTTAACAGCTCAAGCCCGGTCATCACAGGCATGTTCCAGTCCGAGACGATCAAGTCTACTTTATTGGTCTGCAATAACTTGAATGCCTCAGCACCATTTTCGGCTTCAATTACCTCTCGGAATTGCAGATCTTTCAGAATTTTTCGTACGATGCGCCGCATTGTGGAAAAGTCATCCACAACCATAGCTACCATGTCCTTGTAGGCCACTCAAACTGCTCCTTTGCGATGGGCGACTGTGAACAGGCCAGAATCCCCGGCACAACGAGAGGCAACATTACAAACGGCCCCCTGGTCACCTCGCCCTCGGAATAGCAATAAAATCTGAACCGCAAAAGTTTTTGCGGGATAACGATACCCCCCACTTTAACATTGACGGTCACTTCTTGCCAGCGCAAACCCGAAAATTCGCCACGCTGAGAATCTGTGCTAAATGCCGGCAAGGGTTGTGATTACGCTCAACGGTGCTGTGTCCTGGTATGCAAAACCGGTTCCATTGACACACTGTTTGCGATTTTTATCGTATATGAGGGGGGAAGGTTCAAAGGAGGACTCCCGTTTTTTCCCCGGGCAGGGAGAAATACATGAACGAGGAGCTTTTATTTTTCATCGTAGAACATGACAAGGTGATGCGAAAGATAATCGCGAATTTCCTTCGTCAAATGGTCCATGACGATGTGATTCCGCCATATTTGGAACTCTACGATGCATCGAACGGCGAAGAGGCGCTCAATTTATTCAAAATTATGTTCAAAACCGCAGCTGAAACGAGTTCCACTTACAGGGATGAACCCATTACACCATTGCCCGGACGTCAGGGGAAAGCCATCGCTATCAGCGATGTTGAAATGGAGCCAATAGGAGGCCGCGAGCTGTTGCAGGTATGCATGGACGATAAGATACTCAGGGATATGAGCTTCGTAATGATGACCCAGAATCCGGACCTTGGACTTGTAAGTGACCTGGGCGAAATTTATCAAAAGATCATCGCCGGTCATTCCCAAGACGCCACCTTATGGTTTAACCGAGCCGTAAACCTCGCAGCCTGGGGAAGAAAAGACAATAATAACTCCATGCTCAGGGAGGCGATCGATCATTTCCGCGTTGCGTTGAAATTGCGCCCGGATTATTTGGAGGCCGATCGAGCGATTCAACAATTGAAATTCGATATCAAGGCGGGAATGAAAGGCGTTTAGGCCACTATACGGGCCGGGAAATGCAGTGATTTCGGCGCCCCCCGATATTCAATACTCTCTTGTTTTAGTTTCCTTCGGCGGTCCTCTCCGAATAATGGTTCAGAAAATCTCACGTTTCGCCGAATCTAAGATCAATGTTGCATCGTCTTTCTGCTAGCAAAGACTGACAAGGGGATATCGTAGGTAAAGGTATGAAACGGTGGATTATGAATTGGCGCTGTTGGCTGTTCGTGCCGATATTAGCGTTTTTCGCTCTCACTGTCTCGGCTTGTTCGAAAGAGAAAAGCCCGGAAAAGGAATCAGGAGGAATCAGGACCTCGACTCAACAGGCTAAAGAGGCAATCGAGGAATATGGAAAAAGACCCATCGATAAGGCCAGAAAGACCCAGTCGCTGGGAGAAGACAGAACGAGAGCAATTGATGAAGCTACGGAGAACATGGACAGGCATTGAGAACCCGGAGGCGGCAAGCCTACCGGTGTTTCTCGTGGTGCAAATCCATTTATGATTCAGCGCGGTATGAGTCTGACACAAGTCATTAGCAGGTTTAGTTCGAACTTCCGTGTTCTTCAGTTTGAAAGACAAGAATCAGTGAGCGGCTGAACAATGAAGCAGGACGCAGGAGATTGGAGAGTCCTTTTCCGATTGCTCGCCACTTCTGTTTATTAAAACCATTCTCAAATATTATCCATAATAAACCGAGGAGCAAGAAAGTTAAATATATCGGCATCAGGTACCATCTCTTCCAACGATCCCCGGTGATTTGCACCAGTTTTGCCCCGCAGAAGTGGAAAAGCAATTCGACTTGCCGCAGGGTCAAAGGCGACAGGTGGCCTAAGTCAAGCTCTTCACAGGCAGAAATAGAGGGCGGAGCGTAAGGGGGAAACTGAAAGAAGAACCCCTTGCACAAAAAATTGAGCCTAGAATAGCAATTTTGAATATTTGGAATTGACACTACAATATAGCCGTCATTTCTGCACACCCGGCAAAGCTCGCTAATGGCAAATTGTGGATTTACCAGATGCTCAAGGCCTTCCAAACAAACCACAGTGTCGAAATCGGCATCACAAAATGGGAGTTTGTTTCCCATGTTGGCATACACAAACTCCGGACGTTCCCTATTTATGTCAGCGGAAACAACAAGGTGCCCATCTTGACGAAGCTTATCGGAAAGCAATCCATTTCCAGCGGGTATGTCAAGGATCTTCTGCTTTTTCCCACGCCGGCTGACAATTTTATAAATGCGTTGCATATAACCTGTAAAATTACTCACATGACTAAAATGACCAACAGATTTAGTTGCCTGCATTCCAACTCCACCAACTGAATTCAAGTGATAAAATCATGTCCGGTAAACGGTATCCCAATCTTCTCCCCTTTTCAAGACCTCAGGGGTGAGCCCATGGTTTCACATTTTCAACGGCTGCCCCCGATGCTTTTCACTTAATGTGGTTCAAGGTTCTGAAAAATCGCCGCAAAAAAAGCAGAGCCACTGCTGACCCTGCCTCAATAACGAAAACTTTTGGACTTTTAATCCCGATTGCCTTTTACAAGGCAAAGATTCTGATATCATGGTATCAAAAAGATCGGTTTTTCCGCTCAGATGCCTCCGTAATGCTGTTCGCGGTATTTCGTTACTGTCGCTTCGTCGACGAGTTCCCTGAACTTGGCGACGCAGAGGTCGTCCAGGCATAACTTAGGCCAGATCAGCGGAACCACATCGGTGATGAATTTTTTCTGATCTGCTTCGCTCAGGCCCAGAATCGCCGATCTAATTTCGTCAAAAGTCATGCTAAATCCTCCTTCGCAATCAAATTCCGGTTAACTTCTCGAAAACCCGAACACCACCCGGGAACTATGCGTCAAGCTAATCACAAACGGATGCTGAAGCTGCATATTGCACTAAAATTCAACGGAAAACAAACTCTAATGGTTTCTTGCCGGTTCCAAAAACCATAAAAGGCGGCAGACCTTGTATGTCAGGCGTCAGGTCTCATTTGCAACCAGCCATTCGATTGCATCTTCGAAAGAAGTGAATGCCCTGACCTGGAGGCCGATGTTTTGGGCGCAGAGTGCGAAGAACCCCGCGTGGTCAAATCGTTCCAATGGACAAAGAACGGCTGTCTTCCAGCAGGAATAGTCCTTACGAAGGTTGCTGAGTTCAGTCGCCAGATACCAAAGGTCTGTTATAGACATTTCTGCCTGCGCCTTTCGAGTGTCCAGGAGTACTTCGCAGTTGGCCAAGCGGGCCGACTCCAAAGCGATCTCAGTAAGAATGTTCTTAGCCTCTTCGAGATCGAGCAGTCCTTCCGGGGTCGCTTTGATAAAGTCGTGCGCGTGGATGATTCTGATATCAGTCGGCATTGTTGCGTCCTTGGGCGTTTATTGACGTCTAACAAGGTCAAAATATCGCATTCCCTGACAGGAAAGACATTGTTCTCCCTGCTCCAAGGGGTATGCTTCACCGCAGCCGGAGCAGATGCCCGTTATCCCCCTATTCTTTTTTCCATGCAGTTTCGTTATTTGCACAGGTGCGCTGGAGAGTATGGATCTTCCGGCCGCGATGATATCCTCGAGCACGATTTGCAACGGCAGGGATTTCTTGGGAACAAGACGCATGAACCAATTGTAGATGTTCGGGAAAAGCGCGGTCTTGCGCAAGTCAAGCCAGATTCTGAATCCTTCAAGCCTCTTTTTGTCGTAGAGGCTAAGTGCAAACTTGTCCCAGTCCAGGATCTTCATCCAGCCATTGCCGCAGGTACAGGGCGTAAAAAGCTGGATGGCATCCGGCAAACAGTGGCAAGTCTCGACGATTGCATCCGCCTCGATGCCCGGGCCGATCAGTTCCTGCGCCCAATCAACCATAAATCCGCCGATAACCAGTCCTGGAGCTTTCCAGCCGTGAAACTTTTCAATAGCATCCAGGAATTCCTCAATGGACCTCCCGCAAACCTTAACCAGAGGAGGCTTCAGGCCAATAGTTTCTTCATGAACCTTTTGCAGCGACATTCCACTCCACTTGAGCGATCGTGAATTTTAAAAGTTTAACCTATGCACAGGGAACACACTTCCCTGTCTCATCCAAACATGCATCGCACCCCGCATCCTTGCACAGCACGCAGTCGGGGAGAACCGATTTCGGGTCGGCTTCACCCGCACAAATGGTACAGTCGAAATAATCGGCAATCATCATATAAAACTCCTTAGCATAATTGTTTTCAAGTATGTTCTAAATGTAAGAACCCGGCGATGGAGTTCAAAGGGGGGATTCCTGCCATCAGCGGCCAGAGTACCGGAAGTTTTCACACGAAGCCTTCCAATTTAAGATTTAAAATTTTCCAGAGCATCTGAAAGCTCCATTATGTGCCCGGGCAGTCGAGCAAACAAAAAACCGCCTTCATCTGCTTCAACCTGCCCGTCTGCGGCGACAACTTTGGCGAAGGCCAATCTTTCTTCCGGCGAGAAGCCCAAAAACAGAGAGAAAATGTCGCCGGCTTTGGGCAAGTCCGAATTTTTGCGCCTGGATTCCCATGCCTCGACAAATCCGCGAATAACCCCGCTCAGACACCGAGGTCCGGCCCAGGCAAGCTCCCCGGTCCCATCCAGCCTATCGAGCCTCATCCTCATGCCCAAGTTAACGAAAAAATGCAACGATCCCAACATCTTATCTTTGCAATGGGCTTTTCTCGCAAGCAGCGTGCGGTAGCCTCTAACGGTTATCAGCCGTACACCGGGAGGACTTTGGCTATCATCTACAATGAAATCACCAGCGGCGTGGTGCCAGGGAAAGATTTGCGAAAATGATCCGCTATCAAGACAGGATGTCAGGATTTTAGATGCTTGTGCATAGAGTTCAGCGGTTTTTTCGGAGTCGAGAAAGTGCGTTTTCCCGTCCTGTCTCCATACATTTATAGCCGGAATACCGGAAGTGTCCGATGAGAGGTGGAATTCGTGATAGTTTTCAAACCATTCGGCAATGAACAGCATCAGATCCGGGGCGCTCTCAGAAACGAATGGCAACGGGAGGTACTGGAGTCCGAACCTAGCGTGAAGGTTTGAGAGGAGCTTTACCTCGACCTTCAGGAAAGCCTGCTGCTCCGGCGAGAAAGCACAATTAACGGCAAAAGAGCGTGCGTCATCATCAAATTGCATTCGAAGGCGGGAAACACTGTAGAGCGCTCCGTGTTTTTCGGCTATGAGCTGTATGGACGATGCATTTTCGAGTTTCGGGGTGGGCTTGAGTTGCTTTTTGAGAAGTTTTCTCAACACCTTGAAAGAGTTTTCGGAAAGCAGGCGTACAACCGAACCCATGTATTGGCCGTATGTTAGCGGCGAAGCACCGGCCGCAAGCCGCCCGGGCAATGTTTCGCCGGACGGGGGGAGGCCTTCGGACCCGGCGTCCAGCGCAAGCAGATTCGAACCGGTGTTTATGAAGCATTTTATCGAGGGAACGGTGCCTGCAAATTTCCTTTTGCCCATAATGGACCTCTTTTCTTCGGAAGCTGAATATTTGGATAAGGACCAATAATAGCAAAGGAACACTTGTCCTGGAAGGCGCCGATGTATATAAAAGCCAGGCGAATAAAGCAGGCTAACTGTAACTGAAAACTCAAAACTCTGGAGCTTTTGCCTTTGGATTCAACCAGCAGGGTGCTTCTTGACCGCATCCAACGTTCATTTCCAATCGTTTCCGAGCCGTATCGGGTCCTGTCCGAGACGCTTGGAATTTCAGAGGAAGAGGTGCTGGAGCGGATAGCGATACTCAAACAGAGCAGGGTTATCCGCCAAATCAGCGCAATCTTCAACACGGGGGCGCTCGGATATCGCAGCAGCCTCGTGGCCATGGCCGTACCCCAGGAATCGCTGGAGCGGTCCGCCCAAATCATCAATGCATATCCCGGAGTAAGCCACAATTACCTGCGTCCCGGCAAATTCAACATGTGGTTTACTATCGCGGCCCCTCCAGGACAGAGTGTCGAATCGGTGGTTGCCGAGCTTTCCGCCAAAGCGTGCGGCCTGCCCGCATTGGTATTGCCGGCTATAAAGAAATATAAGCTGGCTGTGGTGCTCGATGTCCTGGAAGATGGAGACTGGGACCAGGCGGAGGAAAAATTAGATCTTCCGCCCACTGAATCGGACCAGAGCTTCAGACCGACTCCGGCGAACATAGCAATCGTAAAGAGCATCCAGGAGGACTTGCCTCTTGTCCCGAATCCTTTCGGCGTTTGGGCCGATTCACTTGGAATGGAGGAACACGAACTTCTCAGGACCGTTTCCGACTGGATGCTCCATGGGACTATACGGCGTTTTGCCGCCGTACTCAATCATCGAGAGGTTGGATTTCGCGCCAACGGAATGGTAATCTGGAATTGTCCGCTGGACAGGATCGACGAGGCCGGGGCAATCATGGCCTCCTACCCCGAGGTCAGTCATTGCTATAACAGGCCCGCCTGTGCGGACTGGCCCTATAATCTCTATGCGATGATCCATGGACGCAGTCCCGAGGAATGCGGCTCCGTTGCTCAAAGACTCACAGAGGCCGCCGGGCTTGCCGATTTCCAGATCCTTTTCAGCTCCAGGGAATATAAGAAAATAAGGCTGAAACTTTTTTGGCAGGGGAATTGAGGGCAATTAGGAATTAGGAATTACGAATCAGGAATTGATCTTACATCCTCCAGGACGGAACGAGTTTATAATGACCGATATAGAAGAGCGTGAACAGAGGAAAAAGGCTATCTTCGACGGGATGGGCAAGCGCGGCCAGGAGAGAATCCTGAAGATCGGATACGAAACCTGGGACCCGTTCCAGGAACCCAAGGACCCCAGGGAGAGAATCTTCGGTGCCGCCAGCGTCAAGGCAGGCGCCTTTGTCCGGGAATACTACGAGTCGGTCGGAGGCAAGGAGGAATCGGTTGCGCTCCACAGAGAGCTTTTCGAGCTGTGCCTGGGCCTTCTACAGGAGGACAGCCGTGCCGGCGTCATTGTGGATTTTTGCGCCTGGCTTCGAAAAAGGACCGGGGAAGCAAGTTAATGAAGTAAAGATCTAATAAATGCCCCCTACTCAATAGATTTCCCTTCGTGTACCCTCACCCCGCTTCGCTCCTATCCTTCGCGTTCTTCGTGACCAGGTTCTTTCCCTCAATTCTTAAATTCGGTTTCGGGCCTCATTTTTTTCTTGACATATATCGTGATGATATATATCCTGCCGCTACTAAGGAGTAATCATGGATATTCAAACGGTTCTGCTCGGTTTTCTAATTCGCTCATGCATGACGGGCTATGATCTCAGGAAGGCTTTTTCTATGTCATTTTCATTTTTTTCGGGGCTAAGCTACGGTTCCATTTACCCGAGCCTCAAGAAGATGGAGTCCAGGGGGCTGGTTACCAAACAGGTGGTAATCCAGGACGGGGCACCCAACCGTAAGGTTTACACAATAACTGAAGCCGGAAGGAAAGCTTTCCTCGATTCCCTGAGAGCGCCGTTTGTCCCCGAGCAACCCAAAAGGGCATTCCTGATGCGGCTATTCTTTTTTGCACATCTGTCACCTGAAGAGAGGAAGGCGATTGCGCTCGCGCAGCTCGAGTCCGTTGTGCTTTTGCGAAAAGAGCTCGAGTCGCTCCGACCCGAGATTGAAGCATTAGCGGACAGCTTTCAGTATCTCTGTTTTCAGATCGGCCTGCGCTATTACGACAATATGGCCAGCGATCTTTCCATGGTGCTCGATGCCATGAGAGATGAGAAAGTCAACCTATCCTAACAAACTTCGAAGAATGGGGAGACCATGGAGCAGGAAATCTACAAGAAACTGGCGACTCATTTGGATAACCTTCCGGGCGGCTTTCCACCCACTGAAAGTGGAGTGGAACTTCGAATCCTGAAGAGGCTTTTTACCCCCGAGGAAGCCGAACTGGCCGTTTATCTCACCCTGCTTCCCGAAGAACCGCGGGTCGTGGCGCGAAGAGCGGGTTTGCCTACCGGTGAGGTCACTCAACGCCTGGGGCGGATGGCGCTAAGAGGGCTTCTTTTGAGGCAGGAATCCAATGGACGCCCCGAAAGATACATGGCGGCTCAATTCGTTGTGGGGATCTGGGAATACCATGTCAACGACCTGGACCAAGAGCTGATAAAGGACGTGAACGAGTATTTACCGGCCCTTGGCGAACAGTCCTGGAAAGTGCCTCAATTGCGAACCATTCCTGTAGGGCGCAGTGTCACTCCCCAACTCGAAGTGATGCCGTATGAGATGGCGGAGGAATTGGTCCGGGCCCAGACGAGATTTTCAGTTGGACCATGCATCTGCCGCCGTGAGCACACCATGATGGGCAAGGGGTGTGACACGCGGGAAGAGAGTTGTTTAGGGTTTGGCGCGGCGGTCGATTATCGAAAAAAGAACGGCCTGGGCCGGGAGATTGACCTTCAGGAGACACTGGACATACTCAAATGGGCGGATAAGGCCGGTCTTGTCCTGCAGCCGGCAAACGCCAAAGACGCTCTCTGGATGTGTCTATGTTGCGGCTGCTGCTGCCAGGTTCTGAAGATGTTCAAACGCCAGGCCAAGCCGGCCGCAATGGCGTCAAGTCCTTTTTTAGCTTCCTACAACCCTGAAAACTGCAAATCTTGCGGCATCTGCGTGAAACGATGCCAAATGGAGGCCATTAAGAAGCTCGAAGACACCGGGATCGGGTTGGATGTCGACCGCTGCATCGGCTGCGGGCTTTGCGTTTCAACATGTCCGACCGATTCGCTCAGTTTGATTCGAAAGCCGGAGAGCGAACAGCCGCAGGTACCCAAGGATTTTGTCGACGCGGCCATCAAGCTTGGAAAAGCCCGTGGTAAGATCACCACGCCAGGACTGATAAAGATGGTGGTCAAATCCAAGGTGGATAGAATTCTCGCGACAAAATAGAGGTACAAACATGCATACCCCTTCAAAATCTCAGCAGATTTTCCTGTACATCGCGCCGTTTGCGCCGCTGGCGTTTTTCAAGGTCTGGGTTTCATTGCCTCGAGATACCGGCAGCCTGTTTACGGCAGCCTGTGGTATGCTTGTCTGCTGCCTTCTCGCTCTTGCGCTCGCATGGAGGTGGGACAGGCCGAGCTACTTCGACTGGGCGGTAACTTCCTATTTCCTCATAATTGCAATCCTGCTTACTATGTGGCCCGAGACGACAGGGGGAATACTTAAACGTTACGCAGATACGGGAATCTATACCTGCCTGTTCGCCGCGTCATTTCTGCCTCCGGTCCTCGGCTTTGCTCCCTTTACACTCCATTATGCAAGGAAATCTACGCCCCCGAATTTATGGGAGAATCCGATCTTTGTGAAGATCAATCGCATCATGACCTTCACCTGGGCGGGCATCTTCGCAATATGCATTGTTTCAAGCCTTTATCCGTCGGCCGTCGCATGCGCCATCGTCCCACTGGCCATCATTATCGGCATAGGTATTCCGTTTAATATCCGGTTTCCCGACTATTACCTCAAAAGACTTGGCCTGCCCACATTGGCCGCGATGCGGGCACAATCCGCAGGACCCGCCCCTGAAGCACAGGCTGCCCCGGCGATCAACTGCCCGGCGCCTGTGCCGGACCGTCATGAGCAGCCGGCCCGGGGCAACTTTGACACGGATACTTCAATCAACTATCGCAAGGAGACTGCCATGAAAGTGTTAGCTCTCAATTCCAGCCCCAGAGGTGAGCGTGTCAGCAAGACGGAAATGTTGCTGGACGCGCTGGTGCAAGGCATGCGCGACGCTGGGGCAGAGGTCGAAACGATCAACCTGCGTCAAAAAAAGATCAACAACTGCATTGGCTGCTTCTCTTGCTGGACCAAGACCCCTGGGGTTTGCGCCCTAAAGGACGACATGACCGGCGAGTTGTTCCCAAAGTGGCTGGAAGCAGACATCGCGGTGTACGCTACCCCCTTGTACCACTACACTGTGAACGCTTCCATGAAAGCCTTTATTGAACGCACGCTGCCGGTCTTGGAACCTTTTATCAAGACGGTTGAAGGAAAGTCCTTTCACCCCATGCGGCACAATCCGCCCAAAGGTGTTGTCCTGTCCGTTGCGGGCTTCACCGAGCCGGCGGTTTTTAACCAGCTCTCCCAGTATGTCAACTTCCTGTTTGGCAAGGGCCTCCTGGCCGAGATCTACAGGCCCGCGGCCGAAATGCTCCCTTGGCCCGAAAGCGCCGAGACAAGGGAAAGCATTCTCGAAGCCACTGTCCAGGCAGGCCGTGAGATCGTGCAATCGGGAAGCATCAGCGCGGCGACGCTTGAACGAATAACACAACCTATCGGAGATTTTGACTCCTTTGCCCCAATGGCGAATGTATTCTGGAAAACTTGCATCCAGGAAGGGGTTACGCCCGCGGAGTTTGAGAAACGCGACCTTGTTCCGCGTCCCGATTCGATCAAGACCTTCATGATGATCATGTCAAGGGGCTTCAATCCCGAGCGCGCGGCCCAAACGAAGGCCGTCATGCAGTTCGACTTTTCGGGCGAAGTCGAAGGCAGTTGTCATTTCGAAATCGAAAATGGGCAGATCAGGGCAAAAGAAGGGTCCGCTGAAAAACCGAACCTGATCGTCGAGTCGCCCTTCGAGATCTGGATGGACGTAGTGACCGGGAAATCAAACGGGCAACAGCTGTTTATGGAGCAAAAGTTCAAGGCTTCCGGTGATTTTTCATTGCTGCTTCGCATGAACGAGATGTTTGGGAAGAAATGATCAAGCAAGTTAAGTAAGGAAAGTGAGGTGTGAGGAGGGAGGGGTTAGGGGTATCACACCTCACACCTCACACCTCACTCCCCTTCAACCTGTTTTTCCCCGTGTTCACAAGGCCGCAAGATCGCCAGTTCTTCGGTAAGCGCCGGTCTCACCAGCACAACTTTTACACTGTAATAGAGGTCTTTTCCCGCCAAGGGATGATTGTAGTCGACCGTTATGGTTGAATCGCTTTTTTCAATAACGAAGTAGCCGTACTGTGCCCCGGTGTCTTCGTTTTTGGCTATCGCCCATCTTCCGGGCTCCAAATCGCGGCCATGGGGGAATCCGGAAAGCGCCATAGTCCGGATAAGACTTTGGTCGCGTTCGCCGAAAGCGTCACCGGTAGGGATCACCAGTTCTTTTTGCTCCCCCTGTTCAAGACCGATGAGTTGATTTTCCAGTGCGCAGAGAATCTGGTCGTAGCCTGCGACGAAATTCATCGAGGCGGGCGTCTTTTCTCCTTTTACAAAGGAACCATCATCGAGGCGCAGAGTGTATTCTATGACGACAAAGCTATCTTTTGCTATTTGCAACATTATCTCCGTTCCGTTGGATCATAGCCCAGTTCTTCGGCTCTTTTTTCATGTTCATTGGCTTCCTGCTCTTTGCCAAGTGCACGAAGGGCAACCGCCAGGTTGAAATGGGCCGCGGCAAAGGAACTGTTGGCTTCGATCATTTTCATGGAAAGTTCGGCCGAGGCTTCCGTTTGGCCCGCACCAATATAGGCGGCAGCAAGCAGTTGGTATGCTTTTTCGGAACCAGGCATGAGCTCCAGAGCTCTTTTCCCGTGTTCGACGGCCTTGTCCGGTTGGCCTCCTCGAAGATAGCCGAACGCAAGATTGCAGTGAGCGGGCCCAAGGTCCGGATCGATTTCAAGCGCCTTCAGATTTGCCTCCACGCTCTTCTCCGGTTCGGCCACTGCATACAGGCCTCCCAGGTTCACGTAGGCCTGGGCCAGGTTGGGGTCGCATTCGATCGCCTGCTTTAATTCTGAAATGGCTTCAACGCTCAGTCCCTTGTGGGTGTAGGCCAGCCCGAGATTATAGTGCATGATTGCGCTATGAGGTTCAAAGGCAAGACGTTCCTTCAGGAATTTGATGTAGAGGTTGAGTTTGGCGTCAGGTGCATTTTGGGCATTTGCCATTGTGTTTTCTCTTTCTATGGAGTATATAAGCGAGGTTTCAGTCAAAAAAGACGTGGAAAGCGTTTAAATCAAAGGCTTTCCCGCTCATGGGCGCAACCCGGACGCCCATTTTTCCACCTCGAAGGTGGATGGAAACGGGGGCATTCTAACTCATAGGTTCCCCGTTGGAAAGCTTTATGCCCTCGATGAGTTGAGCGCGACGCTTTTTCGTTCAACGCTTTGATGGTGTTGAAATACCGGGATTTTTTTGTTGACAAAGGATTATCACGGAGTTACTTGGCTGGATTGCGGGCCTGAAGGCTCCTGCGAGTTTCGACTCTAACCGGGGGTGATACCCTCTTTAAATTCGAGCCATTATAGGAGACAAACGAATGAGCGAAGATGAGAAACAAAGAATTCTGGACTATGTAAAGCAGCAGAAAAAGAGCAAACTCTATTTCAACGATCTTTGCAAAGCTGTTCCCGAAATCAAGATGATGGCGGCAAAGAAGGTCGTAAACGAACTGGTTAACGAGGGCAAGCTCAAGTATTGGTCGAGCGGAAGCACGACCATGTACATGCTTCCCAGTGAAGGCGATGTAGAAAAAGAAGAAAAGGGAATGAACTGACCCCTGCCTTCCTCAACCTGCCGATGAGTTATCCCATTGGGTATTGGAACGAAGACCGGACTAGAGATAATTCCAGAAAGGCACAAATACACATTCTGCAAGGGAGGTGAAAAGAGTTAACGGACCTGTTCCGTGGAAAATCGTATACGAGTGGAAGCTAAAGAAGAAACACTAACGGAGGTAAACGAATGGCACTGAAACATGCAACCCCTATGCTTGACGAGCTTGAAAAGGGTCCGTGGCCGAGCTTCGTAAGTGATGTGAAGAGAATGGCCGCAAAAGGCAACAAGATGTGCGAGGATTGGCTGGGCCTGATGGAGTTGTCTTTCAAGGAGAAGGAAGGCCACTGGAAACACGGCGGCATCGTCGGTGTTTTCGGATACGGCGGAGGCGTTATCGGCCGCTACTGTGACCGGCCGGACCTTTTCCCCAATGTTGCCCATTTCCACACCATGCGCGTCAATCAGCCTTGCAGCAAGTACTACAGCACGGGAATTCTTCGCAAGCTGTGTGATCTGTGGGAAGCACATGGAAGCGGGCTGACCAATATGCACGGTTCAACGGGAGACATCGTTTTGCTGGGCACGACCACCGACCATCTTGAGCCTCTTTTCTATGAGCTGACTCATGAATTCAAGATGGATCTGGGCGGTTCGGGCTCCAACCTGAGGACCCCCGAGGGCTGCCTGGGAATGTCCCGTTGCGAATGGTCCTGCATCAACACCCAGGACATCATTTACGACCTGACGCAGGAATACCAGGATGCGCTCCACAGGCCGATGTTTCCTTACAAGTTCAAGTTCAAGTCATCCGGCTGTCCCATGGACTGCGTCGCATCGATCGCGCGTTCCGACTGTTCGATTATCGGGACCTGGCGAGACGCCATACGCATTGACCAGGAAGCGGTCAAAGCCTACGTGGGCGGCGAGCTTGTACCCCATGCCGGCGCCGACGGCCCGCGCAAGGATTTTGACATCAAGGCCGAAGTAATCGATCTTTGCCCCACAAAGTGTATGGAATACGACGGAAAAACGCTCAAGATCCACACCTCCGATTGTGTTCGCTGCATGCATTGTATACGGGTGCTGCCGCGCGCTCTGCGGCCGGGTCTTGATCGCGGCGCAACAATCCTGGTAGGCGCCAAGGCGCCGATCCTCGAAGGCGCACAGCTTGGTAGCGTAGTTATTCCGTTTATCAAGATGGAGTCGCCCTACACCGAGTTCAAGGGATTCGTCGAAAAAATGTGGGATTGGTGGATGGAAGAAGGCAAGAACCGCGAACGTATTGGCGAGACCATTCAGCGCCTCACCCTGCGCGAGTTTCTCAAGGTGGTCGAGCTCGAACCCGACCCACGCATGGTGAATACGCCGAGGTTCAATCCCTACATTTTCTACGATCCGGCGGCAGTTCCCGGTGGCTGGGAGCATGATGCTGCTGCGTTCCGTCAACGGCATCAAGCTTAGGAGGTTTAAAGATGGCTTTTGATCCGAATAATCTCATGAAAGACCGTATTACCGATATTGGTCCCCCGAAATACGACATGTACTTCCCGCCCGTTATCAAGGAAAATTTCGGCAAGTGGAAATACCACGAAATCCTTGAGCCGGGCGTTTTGAAGCACGTGTCTGAATCCGGGGCGGAAATCTACTCGGTCCGCGTTGGTTCGGCCCGTCTGATCAGCGTGGACTACATACGTGAAGTATGCGATGTGGCCGACAAGTATTGCGGCGGTCACCTGCGCTGGACGACCAGAAACAACATCGAGTTCCTGGTTAGCGACAAGAGCAAACTTCAGCCCCTGATGACCGACCTCCGTGGTCGAGGCTCGTGGTTCCCGATCGGCGGGACAGGCAACAGCATCACCAATATCGTCCATACCCAGGGATGGGCACACTGCCACACCCCTGCCATTGACGCCTCCGGCGTGGTAAAAGCGGTAATGGACGAACTGTTCGAGTATTTCGGAAGCCACAAGCTGCCTGCGCAGATTCGCATTGCACTGGCATGCTGCCTCAACATGTGCGGAGCGGTTCACTGCTCCGATATCGCCATTCTGGGCGTTCACAGAAAACCGCCCTTCGTGGAAAACGATCGCGTCCAGAACGTTTGTGAAATTCCTCTGGTAATTGCTGCATGCCCGACTGCTGCGATCAAGCCCAAAAAAGTGGGCGAGGCCAAAAGCGTCGAGATCAACAACAGCCGTTGCATGTTCTGTGGAAACTGCTACACCATGTGCCCGGCCCTTCCGTTAGCGGACGGCGAAGGTGATGGAATCGCCCTTTGGGTGGGCGGCAAGGTTTCCAATGTTAAGTCGGCCCCGATGTTTTCGAAGCTGGCAGTTCCTTTTATCCCCAACGAGCCGCCAAGGTGGCCTACTACGGTCCAGACGATAAAGAAGATCGTCGAGGCTTACGCAGATGGCGCCCGCAGATATGAGCGGGTCGGCGAGTGGATAAACAGGATCGGCTGGGAGCGTTTCTTCGAGAAAACCGGTCTTCAATTCACCCATGAGCATATTGACGACTACCGTCTTGCCATGACGACCTGGAGAACGACTACCCAGTTCAAGTTCTAGAGAAACAGAAGCGAGGGGCGGGGAGCCGGAATGTGCCTGAACGGGCATTTTGCTCCCTGCTTCCTGCTTCGGGATTGCCTGATGGAATTTAACAGATCGCGCCTAATAATTGCGGCTATGCGCGGCGGCGCAGGAAAGACGATTGTCTCGATTGGACTTGCCGCTGCGTTGAAACGCCATTTTGGGCTGCGTATAGTTACTTTCAAGAAGGGTCCCGATTACATCGATGCGGGATGGCTGAGCGCGGCTTCGGGCCGGTCCTGTTACAACCTGGACCCGTTTCTGATGAGCCCGGAGCAGATTGTGCGATCATTTGTCATGCGTTCTGCGAGTGCGGACGTGAGCCTGATTGAAGGAAATCGGGGGCTCTACGACGGAGTTGACGCTAACGGCAGCTATTCGACTGCAGAGCTTGCCAAACTTCTCAGGTGTCCGGTCGTGCTGATAGTAGACGCTACAAAGGTAACCCGCACAGCCGCAGCGATGGTGCTTGGGTGCCGGAATCTCGATTCCGGGGTTAACATAGCCGGTGTCATTTTGAACCAGGTGGCCGGAAAACGCCATGAACTGGTGCTCAGGGAATCAATCGAGCAGTGTTGCGGGATTGCGGTCGTTGGGGTAATTCCCAGGCAAACCCGTAACTTTTTCCCTGAAAGACACATGGGGCTGGTTCCACCCGAGGAAGCCGAAGACATCTCGGAGGCTCTCACTACCGTTGCGGATAAAATGAGCGAGTACCTCGATCTGGAGGCGCTCCGCAAACTGGCGGCCTCCGCCGCCCCCCTTGCTTGCCCCGGACTGCTCGCCTCGTCTGGAGCACACATGGCGCCACGCGTGGAGCAAGAGGTTAAAATCGGTATAATTCGGGATTCTGCATTTCAGTTTTACTATCCTGAAAATCTGGAAGCGCTCGAGGACAAAGGCGCATCTCTTGTACGGATCTCCAGCCTGGAGAAGGCGCCTTTGCCCGAAATCGACGCGCTCTACATCGGCGGTGGATTTCCAGAAACCCATCTGGAGATGCTTGCCGCCAACGAAGTTTTTCGCGATTCGGTCAAATCCGCCGTGGACACCGGCTTGCCTGTCTATGCCGAATGCGGCGGGCTGATGTTCTTGTGCAGGGGAATCCGCCATCTTGAAAAACTCCATCCGATGGTTGGCGTGTTTCCTTTCGAGATAATTCTCGGGACAAAACCGCAAGGACACGGCTACACGGTTATGGAATGCGTAAGCCCCAATCCATTTTTCCCGAAGGGGATGGTTGTGCGGGGGCATGAATTCCATTATTCGAGGATCGCCGACCGAATCGATCCCGGCGCCTACCCCTTTGCGTTCAAGTTAAGCAAAGGACACGGTATCGTGGCCGGGTGGGACGGTTTGTGCCACAAAAACGTCCTTGCGTCGTATTCGCACCTGCACGCCGCGGGCAACGAGAATTGGGCCGATGCCTTGATCAGGGCTGCAGTATCACATAAGAGGCTTAAAGCCTTAATTTCTACTGATTCCGGACTGGGCCGCGCCCTGCCGGAATCCCATAGATCCCCTATGGTCTGTTGAAGGAGGACATTAGATGGGCCAGATTGATTTTAAAGGCAAAACTTTTGAGATTGACGAAGATGGCTTCATTGCCAGCTTCGATGCGTGGTGCCCGGAGTGGGTCGACTATGTAAAGTCTTCCGAGGGTATCAACGAACTGACCGATGAGCACTGGCAGGTAATTCACGTGCTCCAGGATTACTACAAAAAACACGGGATCGCCCCGATGGTCCGTATCCTCACCAAGGTAACGGGCTACAAGCTCAAGTACATCTATGAGCTGTTCCCATCGGGACCGGGCAAGGGCGCATGTAAAATGGCCGGTCTTCCCAAGCCGACCGGTTGCGTTTAGTTCGGGACCACTGAATCATCGAGGTGCGGGGGAATGTTTCCCCCGCATCCCCCCCGGGGGATTTAGGCCAGGTGCGCCAAGATCGGCTGAGCCAGACCGAGACGGTCGGGCTACAACCTTCGGTTCGGCGCTGGGCAATCAGATAGTGTGGTCGCGCAGGTCGTACGCGCAACCTTGCCACTGCCTGTGAACCAGACCGGGACGGTCTGGCTGCAATAATGATTGTTTATACGATCACCAATCCAGAGCGATCCCCAGATCATCCTTTTCGAAAGCCAATCTATCCGCGCCACCCACTGAAGATCCCCCTGCCCCCCTTTGGATTTAATTATGCTTCGAAAAGTTCTTGGTGGGCACGATAAAGCTGCGCCCACCCTACATCCTAATTCGTAACTCCTAGTGTTACGTCTTATAAGTTGATCGATATTTCCGGGAGACTCACCCGTCACCCCGACGAAGGCCTGGGTCCAGTGCTTCCCAGCCAGTAAGATCCTGAGAAGACACTGGATTCAGGCCTCCGCCGGAATGACGAATATGGTTGTTCTCGGCTATATAAATATCAACGAATTTGCGAAATGCTACACTATTTGCATCTCACGCCGTGCGTAAAAGCCGGCCCGCCATTGTTCGAAGCGCCCGGCGGCTATTGCCGCCCTCACCTGCGCCATCAGATCCAGATAATAGTGAAGGTTGTGTATCGTGTTCAGACGATAGGAGAGAAGTTCACGACACATGTAGAGGTGGCGCAGATAAGCGCGGGAAAAGCGGCGACAGGTGTAGCAGCCGCAATCGGGATCAAGCGGGCCTGAGTCTTCGGCGTATCCGCTGTTCTTTATGTGAACAGCGCCGCGGGAGGTGAAAAGGGTCCCGTTACGGGCGTTTCTGGTAGGCATTACGCAGTCGAACATATCGACGCCGGCACGCACCCCTTCGACAAGGTCTTCGGGGGCGCCAACCCCCATCACATACCTGGGCGCTGAGTCGGGAAGCTTTGGTGCAAGCCAGTTCATGACTTCGAGCATCTGTTCTTTGGATTCGCCTACGGACAGGCTTCCTATCGCATAACCGTCGAAACCGGTTTCGGCGAGCTTTTCCAGGCACATTTCCCGGAGGTCCTTAAAAACACCGCCCTGCACTATTGCGAAAAGCGCCTGGTCCGAACCGGCTGAAGCCTCCTTTGAACGTAGTGACCATCGAATCGTACGCTGGACGGATTCGGATGCGTACTCATAGGAAATGGGATATGGCGTGCATTCGTCAAAGCACATCATGATGTCCGAGCCGAGGTTTTTCTGGATGCCGATAGCCGACTCGGGGGTAATGAGGTGTCGGGAGCCGTCGATGTGCGATTGAAACAGGACGCCCTCTTCTTCTATTTTGTTAATTCTGGCCAGGCTGAAAACCTGGAAGCCGCCGCTGTCTGTTAAAATGGGATAATCCCAGCCCATAAATTTATGAAGGCCGCCCAGACGGGCGATCCTTTCGTCCCCCGGACGCAGGTAGAGATGGTAGGTGTTTCCGAGAATGATTTGCACTCCGAGTGATTCCAGTTCCTCGGGGGAAATGCTCTTGACCGACCCGGCCGTCCCAACCGGCATGAACACGGGAGTGTCGATATGGCCCCGGGCGAGTTCAATCCGCCCGGCGCGTGCACTGCATCCCGGATCTTTCGAAACAATTTGGAATTTCATTTACTCACCCAATAAAAGGAAGCGGGAAGCGGGAAGCGGGGATGAAAAAGATTCCTGCTTCCTGCTCCCTGCTTCCCTCCCATCACATGATCAACATTGCATCCCCGTAGCTGAAAAAACGGTACCGCTCCAGCACAGCATCCCGGTAGGCGGACAATATCAGCGGCCTCCCGGCGAAAGCCGATACCAGCAGCATCAGGCTCGACCTGGGAAGGTGAAAATTGGTCACCATGCAGTCTACAACCGCAAATCGGCGGCCCGGATAGATGTAGTGCTCGCACATTCCCTGAAAAGGAGCTATTTCCCCATCCTTTTCGTAAAGCCACTCCAGTGTGCGAACGACAGTAGTGCCGACAGCAACAACCCGCCTTTGTTCGCGCTTGGCCCTATTTACCGCTTCCGCGGTCTGTTTTCCAATCTCAATAAATTCCGGATGCATTCGGTGTTCGCGAATGTCTGCGCATCTTATGGGCGAAAAAGTGCCGTACCCGACGTGAAGGGTGAGGGCGGCGATTTGGATTCCCGAGTCCCCAAGCCGGTTCAAGAGCGATTTCGTAAAATGCAGGCCTGCGGTAGGAGCAGCTACGGCGCCGGGATTTGCGGCATATTCGGTCTGATAGCAGACACGATCATCGTCGGCTGCCTGCCCTGAATTCCGCTCGATGTAAGGCGGAAGAGGCGTCTGACCTATGCGGTCAAGAATGTCCACGATATGGGAAGCCCCGTGAAAACAGACCTGGGCCTTCCCATCCACCGGGGCGGCAATCACCTCCGCACAAACGCCCTCCGAAAGCTCGATCACCTGCCCCTTCCGGATGCCCTTCGAGGCCCTTGTCAGGCAGCAGTAACCTTCAACAGCTCCAACCTCACAGGGTTTGTAGGCGTCCAGCACCAGCAACTCGACCATGCCCCCGGTATGCTTGCGGCCCGTGAGCCGTGCGGGAACCACTCGCGTGTCGTTTACAACCAGCAGGTCGCCCGGCCTTAAATACTGTTCGATTCTATCGAAGCAGGAATGCTCGATTGCGCCGCTCAAACGATCCAGCACGAGAAGGCGTGACCGGTCGCGTTCCGTGGAGGGATGCTGTGCTATGAGTACAGGCGGAAGATCGTAGTCATAGTCTTCGAGCCTGAATGAGATCTGCTGTCTAGCCGCCATGCTTGCGGCCCAGGTAAACAAGGAGCAGTCCCACGACCATCAAGGCCGCTCCCAGGATTCTCAGGTAAAGGTTAGAGACTGAAAGGAGCCAATTCAGCCATTTTCTGACCTGCTTGGGGGTTGCCAGGTATGGAAGGCCCTCTATGAAACATATGAGGCCTAATACAGTAAGAAGGTAGGCATGCATCATCGATCCTCACAAGATTTTCTTTGCTTTCTTCACGGCCCGAATCGCCTGGCATGACCCGGGACGGATTCCAAAGTCGGTACGACCGCAAAGTATAACGTATAGAGCCGGCCAGGTAAGCTAAAAAATTCGCTCAAATAAATGGCCATTGTGCATGCAAACTTGTAGACTAAACGGATAGGAGAAATCATCTTATGTATCGAGTGATAGCCGCACTGGATGCAAATGATTTCGACGGGCCTTCCGTTGACGCACAGTTCTCCGGTCCGAGAGGAGTTCAAATTGAGAAGATCGTTCCTGATATTTCTTGCTGCAAGCCTGATTTTGATGCCGTTTGCCCACGCGGTGAACGCTAAGGCATCATCTACGAATCGTCCCCCTATCGAACAGCCCCTGATCAGTGAAGGCGAGTTTGCCCAGAAACTGGCAAAAGCATTCAACTTGAGAGCTTCGCACGATGAAGCGGCAGCAGAAAACGCTTTGTCTTCAATGAACATAGCGCCTCGAAACGGATGGATTTCCGACTATCCGATAACACCCGACATCCTCGTCGAGATAAGGGATAGCGCCGCAAGATCGGCTTCCGCGGGAAGCCTCAATATGTCAGAGTCTGATGCGACCCGCGCAGTGGACCGCGTCGGCATCGCAATGAATCTTCCGATCAAAACAGCCGGTGAAAATTACTCTTCCGAGTCCGCTTCCAGTTCGAACTTCAGTTCAGAGTACAGCTCCTCAAGCTCCTCAAATTACAATTCAGCTTACACCTCGGATTTCAGTTCAGAATACGAGTCAGGCTCCGCTTCACCCGAAGTTTACGAAAATGAGGAACCCTCCGCCGTCGACGAATACTACGACGATAACGGACCTCCCATCGTGACTTACTATCCACCGCCGTGGGACTACGCCTATATGTACGATTGGGTCCCCGGGCCATTCTGGTGGGGAGGATACGGCTTCGGCGGCTACTATATGCTTGGCGATTTCGACAGGCACGATCATAACCACAGGTTTTCAAATCATGTAACGAATGCGAACGGGACGGTTACCAGGGTCAACGCGATCACCCGGGCGACAACAACGGCGGGGGACCCGCGTTCTTCGACCCTTGCCGGCGCAAGCAGGTCTGCGCAGGGCTCACGGTTAGGCTCCAGTAATGCGCGGGCAGGCGCAAGATCCATAATGAGCCGGCAAGCAGGGCGAAATCCGATTACCGCCGTGCAGAGTATGAACAGGTCGGCGGCCGGCAGCCCTGGCGCGTCTCGAAGCCGTGGCGCTGTCCAGGGGTCGTTTAGCGGCCGGACCCACAGCAGCGCTCCTCGTTCCTTCGCCGGCGGCTTCCGCAACGGTCAGGGCAGTATGGCCGGCTATCGTGGCAGCGGTGGAATGGGCGGCTATCATGGCAGCAGTGGTGGAACGGGCGGCTATCACGGCGGTGGTGGCGGTGGCGGTGGCTCCCACGGCGGCGGTGGTGGCGGTGGCGGTGGACATCGCTAAAAAAGTTTTGACTTTTGAGTTTTCAGTTCACTGCGTACTGGGAAACAGCGCTCCGTCATTGCGGCAGCGCTTTTGAGCCGGAATCCAGCGCCTTGCCCGATCACAGCGATAAAGAACACCGGACTTTGACTCAAAACTAAAAACTCAAAACTAAAAACTGACAACTCAAAACCGAATAACTCTTCTACCCCTTTTTGGCCAGCTCCGTATTGTACAGGCCATAAAAGTTCCTGTACTCCTTCATTGCACGGGCGAAAAGCACTTTTGCCTTTTCAAGATCATTAACGTTCAAAATTAGATTTACTCCCATCCTGAATGCCAGCTTCACGTCCAGAGTAGGCTTTTCCAGGCAAAGCACGCAAAGATAGAATTGTCTCCTCAGGTGCATGGGGAGGACTTGCATGTGGTGGAGAACCAGGTTTTCCGAGTCCCTGCCGGAATTAAAATTCTCTTCCAGAACTATAAGATCGTAGTTATTATGATGCAGTTTGCCCAAGGCGAACGCTGGACGCAGCGCATGGACGACCCAAAAGTCAAGTTCCTGGAGTGCTTGCGCGATCCTTTGGGCGCGTTTAACATTAGTGTCGCAGAGTAGAGCGGTTTTTACCCCCTCATCTACTACGTCGATTGCATTTGCGTAATCCAACAGGCGGTCTGCACCTGATCCGGGTTGAGGACTCTCCGGGAGACAGGCAGCATGATCGTAAGTTTCAGCGAGGGCTTTTCCATTGATTTCCGCAGGGCTTTTACACTTTGGACACAGAATTTTGAGCGCCTTGCCATCAGGGACTTTGTCATCCGGTATATTGAATTCAATCCGGCAACCCTTGCACTTAACTTTCACTGTTCGTCTCCTGTTCAAAAAATTTCTAGTGGGCTGCGATTCGTTGTTATAAATAGATCGGCGAAGAGGAATCCGACCATAAATATGCAATTTTCAGGCCTTGCGGACTTAATCTTTTGTTGAAAGGGTAAGAATCTATGGATTATCTGAGCCCCGATGCGTTCTTCGATCTTACTTCATTCGCCCACCGTGACGTGTTTGCAGGCAACAAATATGTCTGGGACGTCCTGAACAAAATTTCCGGCTACCTCGAACAGCACCTCAAGCCAAATGTAGGAGTCCTGAAGTGTTTCAGGCGCCCGTTGCCGAAGACGGTGGTATTGTGGCAGGGACAGATCATGGATAACGGTTTCGAAATAATTGGCGGAGATGTCGCCAAAGGCAAATTCATTGTAAAGATCGGCAGCGAGGAAACCAGTGAGGCGGCAGTGCTCTGTGAGGGTGCCGTGCTGTGGGACGAAGCGATTTTCATCGGCCCCGGGGCGGTTATCGAACCCGGCGCTCTTGTGAAAGGTCCGACTATCATAGGGGCGCAAACCGAGGTGCGCCAGGGCGCATATATCAGGGGCAAATGTTTGGTCGGCGCCGGATGCATAGTCGGCCATACCACCGAGATGAAGTCAAGCATCATGCTGGATCGGGCAAAGGCCGGGCATTTTGCCTATATCGGCGACAGTGTAGTGGGACATGAAGCGAACCTGGGGGCCGGCACCAAGCTGGCAAACCTCAAAATAAGGGAGCAAACCATTCGTGTGATGGCTCACGGCATGAGGATTGTAACCAACCTGCGAAAGTTCGGCGCAATCCTTGGGGACCGTGTGGAAACAGGCTGCAACTCTGTGACAAACCCCGGGACCGTCCTGGGCAAAGGCTGTCAGGTTTTCCCCCTCATATCCGTACGCGCCGGGTACTACGAACCAGACTCGGTTATAAGGTGACAGCTGCAAATACAATTAGGAATTAGGAATTACGAATCATGAATGGGATATGAAATGGACTGCCAAGGAAGCCGAGGTTATCAGGTATTTCCAGGAACGTCACGGCGGACCGGGAGATGATGCCGAGGCGCTTCCATATCGCTTGACCTCCTGCGGTGCCTGGGCTGCTTCGCGGCCCGAGCACCTGTTCAATTTTTTCAAAAGAGTCGATCTGTCCAGATTCAGGCTCTTTATTGACCTTGGCAGCGGGGACGGGGTTGCCTGCTGCACAGCAGGCCTGTTCACCAGGTCGATCGGAATAGAAGCCGATCCTTTTCTGGTATCACGCGCCGCGCACGCCGCACTCGACCTGAAACTCCAGGACCGCGTCGGCTTCATCTGCGCCGATTTTCTGACTCAGCGCATACAGGAAGCCGACTGTCTGTTCGTCTATCCCGACAAGCCCGTCGATGCCATTGAGAAGAGCCTCCAAGGCTGGAGCGGGACCCTTCTTATCTACGGCCCTCATTTCCCACCGAAGCGGTTTTCCCCGGTAGAAAAGCTAAAGTACGGCAGGGAGACTTTGACGGTTTATAGTGCGGAAGCGGGGAGTGAGGAGTGAGGAGTGAGGAGCTGTGAATGGCGTGGTGTGAAAAGAAAAGAGCACTAGTAAGGTGATGAAAAAGGGTTCTCTGGCGGGGGAAACGCCTGAAAATTGCTTATGATTTCGTCATTCCGGCGATTGACAACCCGACTGTAACCCAATGGCTCCTGCGAGGGGCCACGGTCGATCTTGACGCCGAAATTCAGGCTTTTCCTTAACTAATTGATTTTAAAACAAAAGGCACTGGACCCCGGCCTTCGAGACTGTGTCGCAATTGTGAGATGTTGCAAGTTTCCCCCCTTTCCTAAAGGGGGGCAGGGGGGATTTTGATTCTCCTATACTGCATAAGTCATTAAAATCCCACTCAATCCCCCTTTACAAAAGGGGGAAGCAAGACTTGGCTCCGCCGTGTTTTCCGGAGCATTTCTGAATTACGACACAGTCTCCTTCGCCGGGGTGACGTCCATAGGTTTTTTCGCTCTGTTGCGGGAATTCCAATCCTTTTTCATCACCCTGCTGGTAACAGGAGTTGGATACCGGCAGTGATGGGTTTCACTTCCTGCTTCCCGCTTCCCGCTTCCGTTTTTAGAATAATTCGGCAAGGTTTCGCCGCCGCCTGTCTTTCCAGTGCCCACGGTGATATGCGTAACTGGCCAGTATAGGTACGGCAATTGTGCCTTCGCAAAAGACCATCTGCTCATTTCCAGCTTCAACCTTACCCCAGGACCTCGCTTCTTTCAGGGTCGAACTGGAGCAGGCGCCGTCTCTTGAATCGGCAACCGTTATCTGAACGGCGTACTTGTGCATTGGAACATCTTTTCCAAGCACCTCCGCGCAGATAACCACGTCCTGTATGAAATTCTTCGGCACGCCGCCGCCTATGATCAAAAGACCAGTGTTGCCGACATTGATTTTTATCTTTGTCAACTCCCTGAAATCTTTGACACTGTCAATAGACACATGATCCGATGGCCTCTCCGTCTGGTGCTTCACAAGGCCAAAACCGGCGCTCGAATCTGAAAATGCCGGGCAGAAGATCGGCACGTTGTTCTCGTAGGCGATTTGGACAAGCGAATCTTTCTTTTTTGAATTCGAAACCAGGTACCTGCCCATTTCTCTTATTAATTCGCGCGATGAATAAGCGCCCCCGGGCAGCAGGTCGGCAATCTCTTTTATAGTGGAGTCACACTCCTGGAGCTGATTTTCATCTATGAATGTGTCGTATATACGGTCTACATACGCTTCCCTTAGAACGCCATCGTCTATTTCCGTGCTGCCCCTGAAGTGCCTGAAGCCGATAGCCTCAAAAAAATCCATATCTACGATGCTCGCTCCGGTCGCAACGACGACATCGACCATGTTGTAGCGAATCATGTCATGGTAGACCGCCATGCACCCTCCGGCGCTGGTGCTGCCGGCCAGGGCCAGTACAACCGTGCATGATTCATCGCTTATCATGCGATCGAAGATTTTCGAGGCTGTTGCAAGCTCCCTGGCGCTAAAGGACATCTTGCTCATCGATTCGATGAGCCCTATAGCGTCGAAACCGGTTATATCGATATGTTCTATTGGTTCAGTCAAAAGTTCTTTCTTAAGCATTTTCCAATCCTGTTAATCCTGAGCCTCTTGCAAAACTCAACAAGACCGTCACCCCGGCGAAGGCAGGGGTCCAGAAACGCCTGAAGAACCTGGATTTCGGCCTTCGCCGGAATGACGATGAAGGAGTTTTGCAAGTACCTCTCCTGTCAAAGTTTTTGGTCTTTCTCCGCCCCATAGAGCTTGCCCCGAATCCCATCAAGGCCGGCACATTACAATATATCATAATCCAAATCCATCTTTTCTCTCCGATGATCTGGTTTTAGCCTCTTTCTTTTAATCCCCGGATCGAGTCCGGGGAAGGCTCTGTTAATCCTGTCAAGGTTTTTGGTCTTTCACCCCCCAACCAGGCTTGGAGATCGCGGATCATGGCGCGCGTAGTTGGCTTTAGCACGCTCTACGCTCGAAGTAGCATAGCAGTAGCTGCACCCGAAAAGACAGGTATCGTAGACCCCTATATCGCGGCTTGCCGCGCATCCGCATTCTTTTCTCTGGGAAGGGTCCCTGGGAGGAGATATCCGGGTCCCGAACAGCTTTGAAATCAGCTCCGCATCTATGCATTTTGATCGATTAATGCCAAAATCGGACAAATCCTGCTCTGAGGCGCAGGAGAATATTTCCATGTGGTTTTCACGAGCGGTCCGGGCGATTTCACTCAAAAACCCCCGAATCTGCGGACTGCCAAAATCCACGGGATCAGTTCCACCTTTCGCCGCGGCCTCCATCCGGGCCCGCGTTTTCCGGTAAGGTTTGACGAAACTGATCACGCACCTGCCGGCGGCCCCCTTAAGCTCTTCGGCCACCATCCGGAAATTGCTCTCATGGAAAACCGTTCCGCTGATGTCGCTCAATACTATCGGGTCGTAGCGCCAGATGACTCTTTGGGGGCCAACTCTGGCTGAAAGTTTCTGAAAGGTGTTTATGGACAGGCTTAAAGGCGGCGCCCCCGGCTCTATCGGACGTGGGTAGCCGATCAGAGTGAAAAGAAAATAGTACCGGAACCCCAAGTCGTCGAGTTCGTCAAGGTATTGCATTAGCGGGCGCGGATTACGGCTCCAGAATACAAAGGCATCAACTTCACCGGGTGTCATATCGACCCTTGAGACCTGGTTGGAATTAAACGGGTTGGGCACAAGACACCATCCCTGGCGCACCCGGTTTAAGAACCAATCCGAATAGAATGCCGGGATGTCGGTCCTGCGGCTTACGCTTACGATCATTTCTTCACCATATTGACTTCACTGCCGAAGAGCTTAAATCCATTCTATGCGCCGCCACCTCGATTGAGGCCGGAATCGTATTTATGAGCGTGTGGGCCCCGGGGCTTCGCGCGTCCGGGAAGGTCCCGAATGAAAACCGATCTAAAGGAAGCTCCGCCAATGCGCAAATCCACCAAAGCCATCCATTCCGGAGGCCTCGAACATAGCATATACGGAGAGGTCTCGGTCCCGATTTTTCAAAGCTCGACTTTCGCTTTTCCGAGCGCCGCCGACGGGGCTGCCCGATTTTCCGGCAAACAGCCCGGCTATATATACACCAGGCTCAATAATCCCACCGTAAACGCGCTTGAGGAAGGCGTCGCGGCCCTGGAAGGCGGGTTCGCCGGGGTGGCGACCGCCACTGGGATGGCGGCGGTAAGTTCGGTCTATATATCTTTTCTGAGCCGGGGAGATCATGTGGTTGCCACCAACTGTGTTTATGGTTCCTCCCGGGTGATTCTCGAAAGCGAACTTAGCCGGTACGGAGTGGAAACTACCTTTGTGGACAGCTCCGAGCTTTCCAACATTGAAAAAGCCATGCGGCCGGAGACCAGGATGATTTTCCTGGAAACGCCCATGAATCCAAACATGAAAATCACCGATCTGGCCGGAGCCGCGGAAATAGCGAAAAAAAGCGGCGCCCTTCTGGCAGTGGATAATACTTTCGCAAGCCCATACCTCCAGAGGCCGATTGAGTTCGGCGCCGATATAGTCATTAACAGCCTGACCAAGTTTATCAACGGTCATACCGATGTCATCGGAGGTATGATTGTAGTCAAAACCGAAGAGTTGTACAATCGGGTCAAGAAGATTGTCAGCCTCTTCGGCACAACCATGGACCCCCACCAGGCATGGTTGATCCTGCGAGGTTTGAGGACTCTGCCCCTGAGGATCGAGAAATCCCAGGAAAACGCCATGAAGCTGGCAAAGTTTCTCAAATCTCACCCCAAAGTAACATGGGTAAGCTACCCGGGTCTTCCGGACCATCCGCAGCATGAGTTGGCAAAACAGCAGATGGACGGTTTTGGCTCGATGATTTCATTTGGAGTGCAAAACGGACTTGAGGGCGGAATCACGGTAATGAACAGCGTGCGGCTAATTACGCTGGCCGTATCACTGGGGGGGATCGAATCGCTGATAGAACACCCCGCCTCAATGACGCATGCATCCATTGCCCCGGAGGAAAGGCGGGAAGCTGGAATCGTCGATGAACTCGTCCGTTTTTCCGTAGGATGCGAGGATTTCGAAGACCTGCGAGACGACCTGAATGAAGCGTTAAATGCAATTACGGATTAGGAATTGCATTCATGCCATGAATGCAATTACATGCTGTCCGAACTCGGAGCATTTGACCTCTTTTGCTCCACTCATTTGTCTGGCAAGGTCGTAGGTGACAATTCGCTCCTTGATCGTTCGCCCAAGGGCCTGCCTTATGAGTTCGGCCGCCTCAGTCCACCCCATGTACTCAAGCATCATGACGCCCGAAAGGATCATCGACCCGGGGTTTACCTTATCCAGGCCGGCATATTTGGGGGCCGTCCCATGCGTGGCCTCGAAGACAGCGGCATTGTCGCCGATGTTTGCGCCGGGCGCCATCCCCAAGCCTCCTACCTGCGCTGCAATAGCATCGGAAAGATAATCTCCGTTCAGGTTGGATGTCGCAATTACGCTGTATTCCTCAGGTCTTAGCAAAACCTGCTGGAACATCGAATCGGTTATTCGCTCCTTTATGACAATCTTGCCTTCGGGGGTCCTGCCGCCGAACCTGAGCTGGACGTCGGCTTCGGTAATGGTGCGATCCCCGAATTCTTCCTGCGCCAGTTCATAGCCCCATTTGCGGAAAGCCCCTTCGGTGAATTTCATGATATTGCCTTTATGGACCAGGGTCACAGATGGGAGGCCCCGTTCGATTGCATAAGCGATGGCGCGCCGAACGAGCCTCTTGGTGGCACCGGGGCTGATCGGCTTTATCCCGATTCCTGCGCCGGCAGGCAGCGAGACCTTAAAATCTTCCTGAAGGATTTTTGCCAGCTTGTTTGCCTCTTCAGAGCCGGATTCCCATTCGATTCCGGCGTAGACATCCTCCGTGTTTTCTCTGAAAATAATCATGTTAACTTTTTCAGGATGGCGAACGGGTGAAGGAATACCTGCGAAATAACTGACCGGGCGAATACACGCGTAGAGATCAAGGCGCTGCCTGAGCAATACGTTGAGGCTCCTGAGGCCGGTTCCCACCGGCGTGGTGAGAGGCCCCTTTATGGCGACCACGCTTTTTCTGATCATCTCAATGGTTTCTTGGGGCAACGCGGCGCCTTTTTCCCTGGCGGCCCTTTCTCCAGCGAACAGTTCAAGCCAGTGAATCTTCCTTTCCCCTGAGTATGCTCTCAAAACAGCCGCCTCGAATACAGGCCTTGCCGCAGCCCAGATGTCGGGACCCGTTCCGTCTCCCTGGATAAAACCGACGTTCGGATTTGTTGGAACATCGGCCTTGCCGCGTGCGTCCAGGGTGATCCATTGCCCACCGAATTCCGTTTCTTTCATTCACGATCCCTTTCACTTCCTGAAAGACAGAAGCACCCACTCCCCGTCTGTTTTCCTGCCGGCCAACCTCATGCCCCTTTTTTCATACTGGGCGCAAACCTCATCGGCCTGTTCCACAAGAATTCCACTCAACGCAAGCAGCCCTTTATCCCGCACTTTGGAGGAGATCGTTTCCGACATCCCGATAAGAGGGTTCGACTCAATATTGGAAATAACGATGTCGAAAGGACCTCCGGCCTCTTCCGGAGTCGCACAAAAAACGCGGATTTTCTCCGAAAGTCCGTTAAGAATCACGTTTTCTTTCGCCACTTCGATCGCTTCGGGATCATTGTCGATTCCGACAATCTCCGCAAACCCGAGCAGGGCGGCGCCGATTGCGAGTATCCCGGACCCGGTCCCGACGTCAAGCAGGGAAATACCAGCGGATCCCGGTTCGCTTTCCCCCTCTTTTGTAAAGGAGGATTTCAGTTGGCAGGTTTCGAGCCACTCAAGACAGAGCCGGGTTGTCTCATGGTGGCCGGTCCCAAACGCACGCCCCGGATCTATCATGATAACCAGGCGTCCGCAATCGGGTGGCGCAGGCAACCAGGTGGGGGTGACCAGAAACCGCCTCCCCACCTTCAACGGCTTGAAATGTTCCTTCCAGGTCTTCGACCAGTCTTCGTCGGGTATTTCGGAGAAAGCTACGCCAATCCTGCCCTCACCGGGCAGCGCAGGGGCCGAATCAATGATGCGGTCCAGGCGTTCTTTCTCGGCGGCGAACCGGGCGGAATCCAGATAGAAGCGTAAGCCGCCCGAAATGAATTCAACGCTGACCCCGAACGCCTCGCCCAACTCCGCAGCGATAATATCGGCCGTCTCAGCCCCACATGTAATATCTATTCTTGTCCAGCTCTTAGTCAATGAGTTCCCCGAACTAGTTTCCATCCGGAAAAGGTCCTTTTCCGCTCTGGCGGCGTCAATCTTCGGGTTTGCTTGTGCGGCGTACCAGGTACGCCTCCGCGCGAACCCTCGATTTCCTTGCCATGACGAAAAATGCCTCCTTTCCGAATTTGAAACTGTAAGTTTCCATCCGGAGTTTCCGGATGGAAACTAACTATACGGCCGGCGCAACAGCTATGCACTTTACCTCGACCATAACGCCCCTTGGAAGGCCTTTTACCTCAACAACCGCCCTCGCGGGCTTGTGCCCCGAAAAATACTCTTCGTATACCTCGTTAAAAGTCTTGAACTGCGCAATATCGGTTATAAAAACATCCACCGCAACAACTTTGTTCAGATCTGTCCCAGAGGCGATAAGAATCTGCCTCAGGTTCTCCAGTGACTGTCTGGCCTGGTCGGTGAAGCCTCCGATTGCAATTTCGCCGCTTTGCGGCACTATAGGAATCTGACCGCTCACAAAAACAAAACCGTTTGCGCGTATCGCCTGCGAATATGGCCCGATTGCGGCAGGCGCCTTCTGTGTTTGTATAGCCTCTACACTCATCAAATTCTCCTCTCCTTTGGGCAGGTTCTCTTTTGACGGCCTTCACGAAGGATCGAAACCACTTCGTATAAAAATATAGACATCATAAGCAATGGATGCCCAGTTCTGAATGCTTTTGAACACCAGTGGTCCCAAACCAGGGAATTTTGACAGGATTAGCAGAGCCTGCCCCGGACTCCGATCCAGGGATTTACAGGATTAAGACCAATGCTGTTAAAAACTGGGCAAAATACAACAAAGTGTCCCATTTCGCACGCTGTTATTACTCGCATTTTTGCTCGCCGGCAATTTGTGACAGAATGTTGTCCAGTTCATGCAAAAGGTTCAGGAGCTATTGCAGGAATTCTTTGTCGCAACCCAACCCCCAGATTCGGAGCGGGTTCCCTCCGTCCAAATTCGGTGCGGGAGCGTCCAAGACATCCCGATGACGGCACAACGCGCATGATAGACGAACTGAGCGGGATGCCTTCCGCGCTACGCGAAGTGCATCGCTAAGGGATGTGCGTAAGAGCATTTCAGAAAATGATCGTTTAGTGCTGTTAACAAGTCTGTCATAGGAGAGTAATGACGGGTGCCTGTTACGTGCGTGGTGGGGTGTAATTCGTCCAGGCGCCCTGGCAATCCCCCTGATTGCGGAGCTACCTTTAAAAAAGCTTTTTGTGGACCGTTCCTTCTGTGCTCCCTTCCCCTGAGTTCCTCGCGAATCCCCTCTCGCTTGATTTTAAGGGGTTTGACGGGAACTAATTATAAGGAGTTGGGTGCGTTGGTCGGATCGGCTTTCTTGCAGCTTATTTCCATGCGTCTACCTTGATAGCGGAAAAGCCGCAAGGGTGAAACCGGCATAATCCGAGGAAATGAGGATTCACTAATGGCGCCAAAATCATGACAGACGGTTGCGAATCCAAGCTGGATCACGCCGACAATCGAGTATCGCATATACTCGAATTGTCCCGTCCTGTAGCTTATAGTAAACGGCAAAGGGGAATCGTTTGGCCAGAAGCCGATGATAACCGAAGAACACTGCCATGAATTCCGGCGTGAAGACTCAGTGACTCCATATCGGCGAAGATTGAATCGAAGCAGTATTCTCCCAGCCCTTTCGACTGTCGCTCATAGAAAGCAAATCCATCGATGAGATCTCGTTCGACCTCATCAAGAAGCTTGATTCTCATTCGACGGATTTCCTGATCCTGTTCTTGGCGGCAGCCAAATCGGAAAAGCTGGCCTTGCCTTCTTGGACACGTTTTTCTCTGGCCGAGAGGACACCCTCGTGCCAAGCCGGAGAGGATACGGCTTCAGGGTTATGACAGAGGTCATCCCACAATAGCTCCATTGCTGCGAGCTTGTCCTCGGTCGTCATTTTATCCAATGGAAAGACGAACTCCATACACGCCTCCTCTAGATACTTTATGCATTATAAATAGGTGGAACACAAGTGGAGCACGCCAAAAAGAAAGCCTCTAAGGTAAGGGGATGAATTCATTATATTTTTTGATCGAGCCGACTGGATTCGAACCAACTGCCTCTGAAAATAACCTGGCGTCCTGACACTGTCTGCCCGGCCTTTCCTGCTACCGCTGCCGCTCGCACTCATCTTCCGATTGTTTTTCAGGAAGCCTCACCACGAAAACTGCTCCCTGCTGGTTCTTGCTCCGTGCGGTGATGCTGCCTCCATGGCGTTCCACTATCCTTCGGCAGATAGCCAGCCCCATACCGGTGCCCTCGTAGGGCGCGTTTTTCCCGTGGAGCCTCTGGAAAGGTTTGAAGATGTTTTCGAGGTAGCATTCGTCAAAACCTATTCCATTATCCTGCACCCTGATTTCACGGAAGCCGTCGCAGTCTACGGGCGCGGCATAGACCCTGATAGCGGGTGCTTTCTCTCCCCGGTACTTCAAGGACCCGTTCCTGATTTTAGATTGCAGATTGGAGATTGCAGATTGTGAAAATCTAAAATCCAAAATCTACCGATTTTCTATGACCGAGAGCTAATTTATATATGACAAGGATTAAGATCGTAAACCCTACTTGAACGAGGGTTTCGGGAGATTTTGGCACAGAGGCGCACAAATAGGACGAACCGATAGCCTGCCCCGGCTGCTCCCTGCTGCTGAACGCTCACGGTTCACCGCTGTTAATGACAGCACATGGCCCTCTGGTTTGAAATGCCAGTGACCATATCAAGCGTTCCGGCAAGGTCTCTAAATTCAAATGGCTTTTCCACGTACCCGCGGCTACCCTTTTTGATAGCCTCCTCTTTTACATGTGGCATGCACGACCCGGTCATCATTATAAAAGGCAGGCCCGGAAACCGGGATGAAACGTAGTCCAGAAGTTCGAGCCCTGTTTCGCCCGGCATCATGAAATCCGAAACTATCGCATCGAAGTGTGAGTGCTCAAGGCATTTTCGGGCTTGAGCCACGCTGGAGGCCAGCTCCAGTTCAAAGCCATAAGCACCCAAAAATTCGCTCATGAGATACAGGAGGTCTTTGTCATCGTCGACAATCAGGACCCTGACCATTTCGATTCTCCTTTGCGCTGGAAGCGCATCCGATGCGCTGGAAACGCATCGGAATAAACCCGCGGACGTCTTCTCGAAAGAAAGGCCGACTCCCAAGGGCCCTCTGGGGGCTTTTTTATAACGTCCGTTAAAAATAACAAGAGTCCGAAAGATAAAATAGTAGTAATTTGCAGTATTTTATCGATAAACAGTATAAATTCTTATATTGTAATTGCGGCATCTCGCCGTCACTCTTACTGGCATTTCGGTATCACTTTTGAATACTTCCGGGCACATTCAGCAGGATTTGAAAAGACCCCTTCAATTCTTCAATTAATGAATGGAGCGAAGGATTACGCCGGAAGTTCTGCCGGTTCTCCCGCCAAGGAAGGGAGGATCCGGTATCCTTTCCGGTAAACGAACAACGCCGAAATAGTATGCGCGAAGAGAGCCCACCATCCTGACCATATCCTGGAGGTTCTGAGGTTTGACAATGAAGGAATCCGCCCCCATTTTGAAGCCGGAAGACATATGCTCCCTTCTTCTCGATGATGTTAGCAGCACAACAGGTATTTTTTTCAGGTAAGGGTGCCCCTTAATTTCCTTTAGTGACTCCAATCCATCCTTTCGTGGCATCATAATATCCAGCAAAATCAGGTCGGGTCGCGGGGAAGTCCCGCGGGCTACGTACTTGCCACTGTGCAGCAGGTAGTCCATAGCTTCGAGCCCGTCTCCCACCCAGCGCAGGTCCACTGCAACCGGACTTGCTTGAAAGGCTTCCTTAACCAGGATGTAGTCGTCTTCATCATCGTCGGCCATCAAAACGACTATCTCGGGGGCATTCCAACTCTGTTCCCTAACGTCATCCCCAACGTCCTTCGCCGATGCACAATTTTGTGAAATTGCCATAATCGCATCTCCTTTCGGACAAAATGTGTTGGTTCGGAAAAGTTAGTGATTTAGACCGTTTATTACCAGATAATCATTCCTGTTCAAGTAGTAAAATACTGTATTCTTTGACTACATTACTTAATCAGTCGCCAGTGGCCGGTTATTCTGACGACTGGCCACTGGCGACTGCTTTTTTTTGGCCTATTTTTGAAAGTTATTATAAGGTACCCGCCGGGCGGGTTTGCCGGCTTAAAAAACGGACGTTTGGGAAAGGAACGGGAATGGATACTTATTACATTGACGGGGAATTTGTCAGCGACGACAAGTCGATTATCAGCGTAAAAGACATTATCGTACTGCGAAGTTTCGGGGTATTCGATCTGCTTATCACGTATAACAAAAGACCCTTCCATTTGGAAGATCACATAAAGAGGCTGGAAAATTCGGCAAGATGCATCGGTCTTGAACTAAACCACACTGTATCTGAAATCTGTGAGATCGTCCGCGAGACGCTCAGCCGCAACCCCCACCACCAGGAATCGGCTATTCGAATTGTCTGCTCCGGCGGAGTCAGCTCAGATGGCCTTAATCCTGAGGGCTGGGGCATCCTGATGGTGATGGTCACGCCAAGACCCGAGCTGCCCGGCAATTGGTATACCGACGGCGCAAATGTTATCACAGTAGATGGGGAAAGATTCATTCCGGCTGCCAAAAGCACATGCTATCTGACGGCTGTGCTCGCAATGCGGAGGGCGAAAAAGGACAATGCAATCGAGGCTGTCTACGTCGATCGAAACAACCGCATTCTCGAAGGCACTACAACCAATTTTTTCTGTTTTATAAAAAACAAACTGGTCACTTCCCATCGGAACATTTTACCCGGAATTACCCGCAGCGTCATAATCGAGCTTTCGAAAGAGTTTTTTGACCTCCAAACCCGGGACATCGGCATATCTGAACTGCCCGACATGGAAGAGGTGTTTATAACCGCTTCCAATAAGGAGATCGTACCGATTGTGCAGATAAACGGCCGGCAAATCGGAAACGGCCGAGTGGGCGAGCGGACCAGCAAGATCATGCAGCTATTTCGAAATTATACGAATGCCTATGGAGAGGGTGGTCCCTGCATGGCTCTAAACACATGCAATTGACCCGCTTATCTGTGAAAGATTATGTGCAAAGGGTGGCCGATGGTTATCCCACCCCTGGAGGTGGCAGCGTCTGCGCTCTTGCAGGGAGCCTTGGAGCGGCCCTTTGCCTGATGGTTGCAAACCTCACACTCGGCAGGGAGAAGTACCGGAGCGAGTGGCCGGAAATGCACAAACTGAGTCATTCTGTCAGCAATCTGCTCTCAGGTTTACTTGAATTGGCGGAGCGCGACGCTGAAGCTTACGACGGAGTGCTCTCGGCTTATAAACTGGATCAAAAAAACGAATCACAAAAAGAGGAGCGCAGGGACGCCATCGACTCAGCTATGAAGCAGGCAGCTCTAGTGCCCATGGAGGTGTTGCGGGCACTCGCAAAGCTCACGGACTTTGTCGAAGAGGCGATCGAGAAAGGCAACCCGAATTGTCTGTGCGACATCGCTGTTGCCGCCCAGTTGATCCGCGCAACGGCGATTGGCGCCTCCTATAACGTCCGGGTAAACCTTTCGAACATCGCGGATAAAAATTTCTCATCATGCTTGCAAAACGAAATGACAGGGTTAAAAAACAATATCGTTCAGGCGATTGACAGACTGGAAGCCAGGATCGAAGTTGCTTTCAAGATGTAATTATTCTCACCCAGCTTTTAAGTGAGGGTGAAATCCTGATGCAAGAACTCAATATCATCAAGGCACGGTTGGCTGAGGACTTCCGGCGCGAGAAGAACTGGAAGAGGTGGGGACCCTATCTTTCCGAACGGCAATGGGGAACGGTGCGGGAAGACTATTCCGCCGACGGTGAAGCCTGGGAGTACTTCCCTCACGACCACGCAAGGAGCCGTGCATACCGCTGGGGGGAGGACGGTCTGCTGGGCATAACGGACCGCGAGGGGCGCCTCTGTTTTGCGTTGGCGCTTTGGAACGGCCGTGATCCCATACTCAAGGAACGGCTTTTCGGCGTGAGCAACAAAGAAGGCAATCACGGCGAGGATGTTAAGGAATACTACTTTTACCTGGATTCAACCCCGATTCATTCCTATTGCAAAGCCCTGTATAAGTATCCCCAGAAGGAATTCCCTTACGCGCAGCTTGTTAGCGAAAACCGCAAAAGAAGCCGCAACGAGCCGGAATTCGAACTCATAGACACGGGCATCTTTGAAGAAAACCGCTATTTCGATATCTTTGCAGAGTATTGCAAGGGCTCTCCGGATGATATCCTTATCCGGATCACGGCGGCTAACCGGGGTCCACGGACTTCCACACTCCACATCCTTGCGACCCTTTGGTTTCGCAATACCTGGTCATGGGGCCGAACAGGGGAGGCATACTGGCCAAGGCCAAAAATCCATGAGGCCGGAGCGGACATGCTGGTTAGCGAGCATGCATCGCTTGGCCGGTTCCATCTTGCCGCCGCGCCCGGACCCGATGGAAAGCCCCCGAGATTTCTATTCACGGAAAACGAAACAAACTTCGTCAGGCTCTACGAAGCCAATAATCCGGGTCCATACGTCAAAGACGCATTCCATGAGTTATTGGTCCACGGGCGCGAGGAGGCGGTAAACCCCGCAAAGGCAGGGACAAAAGCGGCAGCCTGGTACAAGCTGGAGGTTCCGGCAGGCTCCGAACAAGTCATAAACCTTCGGCTTTTCGAACATAGAAGTTCCCCGGAAAAAATATTTGGAGAGCAATTCGATCTGACTTTCAGGAAACGAATCGAAGAAGCTGATGAATTTTATCAATCAATAGATCCAAAGGGCCTCACGGTAAATGAGCGCAAGATATCGAGGCAGGCCTATTCCGGTCTTTTGTGGTCCAAGCAGTTCTATCATTTCAGCATAAAGGACTGGGACGATGGAGACCCCGGCGAACCACCCCCTCCTGAAACCCGGAAGTCCGTCCGCAACAGTGACTGGACTCACCTCTATAACCGGGACGTCATCTCGATGCCCGACAAATGGGAGTATCCCTGGTATGCGATATGGGACCTGGCATTCCAGAT